>Ga0233426_10000063_pt1 | contig 113155 bp, 126 predicted proteins | sample SI_118_April2016_6_FD_179875 | JGI IMG/M metagenome (GOLD analysis project Ga0233426, IMG submission 179875) | Seawater microbial communities from Saanich Inlet, British Columbia, Canada - SI_118_April2016_10_MG | ecosystem: Environmental > Aquatic > Marine > Inlet | place: Canada: British...
TTAACCGTCAGGTCGCAGGTTCGAGTCCTGCATCATTCGCCAAATAGAGCCCCCTTCGTCTAGTGGTAGGACACTGCCCTTTCAAGGCAGTAACACGGATTCGAATTCCGTAGGGGGTACCACTTTATCATCGGTTGGAGAATTCACGGGAGACCCCGCCAACCGGTCTTTTTTTAGGATGATTAGCTCAGTTGGTTTTAGAGCAGACGGCTGTTAACCGTCAGGTCGCAGGTTCGAGTCCTGCATCATTCGCCAAATAGAGCCCCCTTCGTCTAGTGGTAGGACACTGCCCTTTCAAGGCAGTAACACGGATTCGAATTCCGTAGGGGGTACCACTTTACCATTAACGCAATCAATACCAAGGAGAATTTTCATGAATTATTTAGCGATCATTATAACCATTCTGTTCAGTGTCATTTTTGACACTGCGCAATGGCGATGTTTGCTGTAAATCTTGTTCTATTAATACGTTCACAGGCAGCACATTCGTGCTGCTTTTTTTTGGCCTTTTTTATAGACTGATCAACGTGCTTTCCCGATGTGTTGCCTCATTAAAATTTGAGGAGAAAAATCATGGGTGGAAACGCACTTTCAACAACAAAAACACGTCGGTATTCTAAAAAGGAATATGATCACGTCACCAAAGAGGTGCTCTTTGCCTTGCGAAAAGCATTGCCTGGGCATTGCCTGGAAGCGGTAAAATCTTTCCATCAAAAAGAGACGTTTGGCGATTTAGATTTATTGGTTGAGCTCTTTCCCGAAACGCAAGATAAACTATCCGCTGTTCTCGCTCAGCTTGGGGTAAACGAGATCGTTAAAAACGGCCCCGTATGGTCTGTGGGTTGGGGGGATTTTCAGGTGGATTTTCTTTTTCAATCATCGGAAGACTTCCCGATGGCGCGTTGTTATTTTGCTTACAACGATCTCGGAAACTTTGTCGGAAGAACAGCGAACCGTTTAGGGTTGAAATTCGGGCATAATGGTCTATGGTATGCGCCTTGGGAAAAAGGACAAAAACAAGCACATGTACTCTTGACCAAAAACCCAGCTCTCGCCCTCTATTTTTTGGGTTATGATCCGTTACGCCACCATCAAGGCTTTGAAACCTTGATAGAGGTTTATACCTATGCCATGAGCAGTCGCTTTTTCAGTGCGGAAAGCTTAGACTTGAGCAAGCGATCCTACCGAGAGCGCGTACGTGATCGTAAGAGAACGAGTTATCAGGGGTTTTTGCGGCACCTCTCAACGGAGCACAATGGGCTTGACGCACTCCGGGTTGATAAGGCGAAAGTGCTCTTAAGGGCACAACAGGTTTTTCCTTCGTTTGCAAAAGCATTATCTGATGCGTACAAAAAGACGGCGCAAAAACAACAAACACGCTCTCGGTTTAACGGCGTTCTTGTGGCAAAGTGGTCGGGTCTCGAAGGAAAAACGCTTGGTCAATTAATGGCAAAATGTCGTCAAGCGGCAGAGCGAGAGGGCGGAATGGATCGGTGGGTTTCACAGTGCACTGAAGAGCAATTGCACCAATGGGTAAAAAACGTTGCTCGCACAACAAACTAAGGAAGTTCGAGCGCTCTTTAAAAGGGCGCTCTTTCGGAGTAACGCATTTTTAGGGGGTGTGGTATTCTTCCTCCGTTATTCCCACTTTTTTTCGACCAGGTAAACCGGTAGTGTCGTCCAAATAATTTTCTCGAATGGGCACCATCACCTCGGCTTCCTCGCCGTAAAAAAGGCGCGCGAGTGCAATGGACAAGGTAAGGGGGAATTGTTTCCCTTGTCCTTGTACGCTTTTTTCCTTATCGGCCACGATCACGTGGAAAACACCGTCTTTTTTATCGACGCTTTGAACGTATTGTTCGAACATCTGCTGATCAAGTCGATGACTGGGTCGGTAAATACCCCCGATCCCTAAACTAATGGAGATCACCCAATTGCCATGGACTTCCCCTTTCACTGTAGCGGAGGGCCTTTGGCTAACCGTCTTGCAGTATACGCCATTCCAATCTTGGATCATCACTACAAGATCATTATGACGAGCAAGCAGATAATCTATTTCATAACTTTGCATCTCAGTGATTTTTTTTGACACCATCTCGACAGGGATCAAAGGGTAAACGTTCCTTGGGCACAAAGGGTTTTCGGGGGCGATTTTCTCTTTCATTGTTGTCATAAGGATCCTCTTTATTTATCCCGAGTGAATGAGCATACGGGAGGGTTGTTTGCTCGTTGAAATAAAACGTACATCAACGAATTGGATTCCATCCTTGAGCGCATTATCGTCTTGGCTCAATAAGGATAGTGAGTTCACGCAGTTCGTTAAGTAAGCTCTGTTCGTTTGGGACGGGCATTTGACCGGCCAGCAAAACGGCTTTTTCTGCCGCATGACAAAGGGTCGTTTTCTGTTTGTTACTTTTCACCTCTAACACGATCCCATTTTGAGCCAAGCGAAGCACCAACAAGCAACTTTCACCATACATACGGTTGGTCATACGCATATAGCCTTGTATTTTCATAGCCACTTCACGTTGGTAGGCAAAAAGCGGATCTATACTAAAAGCACGGGGGGATGAGTCTGCTTCAACGGGGGGCGGTGGCGTCACTTTTGGGGGCAACATGGGTCTTTTCTGCAACGTGTCGGGGACACGTTTAACGGTAACTGCCTTTACCTCTTGCTCTGTGGTTAAAATAGCAGGGGGGGATGTAACGGAAGATAGTGCCACGATCTTCATTTCCGGCGGTGGTATGGCGTTTTGTTCTTCACGTTGGCGACGTTTTTCCTGTTGAGCGGCTATCTCCACATCTAAAGCCGCAAGGCTTTCTTTCAATCGGCTTCGTTTATTGATCTTGTTCGCCACTGTGGCTTGTTTTATAAAGGAAGGTGGGGGACCCTGCACCGCTTTAGTTGGCCTATCAATCGGTGTGTCAGCGTGGTTTTTTTGCATTTTCTTTAATTTCGCCGCACTAAACATATACGCTTGAATTGTTTTTTTTGTTTCCGCCTTGATAGGCTTTTGGGGCGAAACTGAGCTTGATTGAGCAAACAGTAGACAAGCCAACAGAGCATGGATCCCCGCAGAAAACAAAAGGGGTGTCCATACTGTTTTTTTCTGGTTGACGTTAGCTGACGGAGCCATTTTTATACGCTCATTTGTTATGTCCCAGTGTTGCACTCGCACTCCATACGTTGATGAGTTTTGTTTATGTTCTCATGACAAAATAATATCTTCGGGATATTATGCCGTAGAATCACCGGCTTGTAAAGCGTCATCACCCAGAAGGCTTCGGTGCGCTTTTTCGTATTGTCGACATTGCGTCAGGGCATATTTTTGAATTTTCTTGGCATAAATCATAGAGGTGTGTGAAACACAAAAATTCGGATTACTGACATAACCGTCAAGACGACTTTCGCTCAATAAAACGTTACCATCATTGGGCTCTCTCTGCTTAAGGTTGAACAAAATAGCGATTCCCAGCGGGAGTACGCCAGAAACACAAAACAACGGCTGAGGGTGTGCCCATGTTTTTTGGGGCGTGGGGAATAAACCGTGTTGTCCAGCGTTTCCTAAAACAGAAACTAAACGTGAGTGTTTTATTTTTTTTGCAATGACCGATCCTTGATGAGGTGTCCCTAACGTGATCACCACCCCAGGGGTTTTACTTTTTGTTCGATCGAAATAATGCCGGATCAACAATCCGCCTAAACTGTGGCCAATGAAATGCACCATTTCCCTGTTCGCCGTAAGTACGATGAGATCGTTAATGATATTATCCAGGTTGATGGCGCGCGTTCGGTAGCCATAATTAGCCACCTCATAACCTTGATTTTCAAAAAACGCGCAAAGGGGCGCATCACCGTCGATGGGGTGAACAACCCATGTAACATAACGACTAACGGGCGTGTATTTTCCATAACAGTGCTCTCTTTATTAACAATGAGCGTATCGTAACACATCCGCACCGAGCCTTCTCTATTTTTCCGAAAAAGTCATTTATTATAACAACACTGTTAACCATTTGGCGCAAAGAGCTTCCATTGACTCACCTTTGTTTACATGATAATATTTACCCAGGTTAAAAACACCGTGTAGGAGTCAGACGTGAAACGAGTAAACCACCCAGCCTTTCATTCATTTATCGCAATTATAGCGATCGCTATGGTGTACCTCATTTGGCTAACAGGGAGTCATGGTGATGTGTTTGCTATGATACAACTAGGGACACTTTTCCTTGTGACTCTCACTTTTTTTATGAACGTTTTTTTGCAGCCGACGGCTCATGAGGGGGTTCTTATCAAAGGCGAAACTGTTTTCGTCCCGCTTTGTCTTTTGCTCCTCGTGCTAGAAACCATGTTGAGTAAAATTCCCGCGGGTGATCCTGATCGGATGCTTATGGTCGCGTTATTGTACCCGTTGGTGTGCCATGTGAAATGGGCAGGCGCTGTTTTCTTTCATTCAAAAAGAAGCGTGTAAAGATGGAACAAACTCAAAATTTACACCATTATCTCGTGGGCGGTTATGTCCGAGATCATCTTTTAGAGCTAGAGCCTCACGATCGCGACTATGTCGTTATGGGGGAAACTTCCTCTTCGATGTTATCCCGAGGGTTTATTCAAGTGGGTAAAGATTTCCCTGTTTTTCTTCACCCAGAAACGAGGGACGAATATGCACTCGCCAGAACCGAAAAGAAAAACGGACAAGGCTCTTCGGCATTTGATTGTGACCTCGATAACGTTTCTCTAGAGGAGGATTTAGCACGACGTGATTTAACCATCAACGCGATGGCACTGATGTCGGATCAATCCATTATAGATCCCTTTGATGGACAGTCTGATCTGAAAAAACGGTGTTTACGTCATACCACAAAAGCGTTCGCGGAAGATCCGCTCAGGGTTTTACGCGTGGCACGTTTTCTTGCCCGTTTTGGTCCAACATGGCATATCCACCCAGAGACAGAGCGGCTAATGCGAACGATCCGAGACAGTGGTGAGTTGACGCACTTGTCGGCAGACAGGATCTGGAAAGAAACGCACAAAGCACTGCAGGAGCCCTATGCCCACCTCTATTTTGAAACACTCAAGGGTTTCGGTGTTTTTCCGGAGCTTGAGTCCATGATCGGGATCCCACAACCGCCAAATCACCACCCCGAAGGGGATGTGTTTACGCATGCGCTATTATCACTTGAACGAGCAGTTTCCCTCGATCACGATACACCGACACGGTTCTCCGCCTTATTTCATGATATTGGCAAACCAGAAAGTTATAAGTGCAACGGTAATTTACATGGACATGAAAAGACCGGCGTACCGCTATTGATTGCGTTGTGTGAGCGTCTTCCCGTGCCTAAAAAATACAAAGAACTGGCGATAATCACGTGTGAGTATCACACACATTGCCATAGAATTGCCGAAATGAAGGCTAATCGACTTTTTCATTTTTTAGTGAGGGGGACGGATGCCTTGCGTAAACCGGAGCGCTTCAAACAGTTTATTGACGCTTGTCAGTGTGATGCACAAGGGCGAGGGGTTACACATCGCGAACGCCCTTACCCGCAACGCAATATTGCGAATACGTATCTCACGGCCTTATCTGGCGTTGACCGCGAAGGGATCGTTAAAAAAGCGATGGCCGACGGTGTAAAAGGGGTTGAGATCGGTCTCCGTATCGAGATGGCTTACCGTCGCGCCTTGCGAAATGTCTCGATGTCGTCGCAGAGATAACGATAAACGACGAGCTCTATGTCAAGCCGTTTACTTAAAATGGCTCTGCATTTGAGTAAACGAAAAAACAAGGGTTTTTAAATGGAATTAAAAGTGTCTTTTGACAAAAGTAAAATGATTTTATCGAAAAAGAATGAAGGTGATGTTATTGATAACATCGAGAAAGGTGTATTGCCAAAAACATCGCTCATTCATTCCCCTGTCACATTCCTATCCGAGAAAGAGATGACAGTAATGGAAGAAGTCGAGATATAGTTATAGTGGCTAGAAAGCCTTGCTTGACTAGATATTCGTAGTTCTAGCACCACGTCAACCAAACGACTTGCTCCTATACAGGGGCTTTTTTTACAGTCAATTTACGCTCCATACCCACCGAATAAAACGCCCCCACTGACCTGTCCTGCAAGAGAGATCTGCAGTAAGTCTGTTTGCCGTATTTATTGCAAAAAAAGGGCCGACACTTACAAAAAAATCGACTATGATACTTACGTCATAAAACATGATAATACGTTACTGTTGCAACAGGATTGTTGCTAAAAACCAACAAGGATCGTTATATGCTTCCCCTCTACTATACGGCCGCCGTTTTGGCCACAATGCTTGGCGTTTCACGTCGCACGATCACTTGTTGGGCTAAAAAGGGGACGCTTATCCCCGAAGAACATGACGATCATGTCGAGGGCGTCTATACCCCCGAGCAATTAACAAAATTCCCACCAAGCGCCGCCTTGTTTGCTGCGCATCAAGTACCTCAACGAAGAATCACTCCCACACGTGCATATCGAAGTATTGAGCTTTTTGCTGGCGGTGGTGGTATGGCGTTGGGCATGGAAAAAGTGGGGTTTGAGCCGCTGTTACTTTGCGAGTGGGATAAGCATGCTTGCAATACCTTACGAAAAAATAGACCTCACTGGAATGTGGTCGAAGGAGATGTCTCTGCGATTGACTTTACGCCATACCGCAACAAGGTCGACATGGTGTCCGGTGGGTTCCCGTGTCAATCTTTTTCATATTCGGGGAAAAGGTTAGGGTTTGAAGATACGCGAGGAACGCTATTTTTTGAATTTGCTCGCGCCGTAAAAGAAACAAATGCGCCGATGTTTATGGCCGAAAATGTACGCGGATTACTAACCCATGATGAAGGGAAAACGCTCGCGACCATTCGCGAGGCGATCGCAGAAATCGGCTACACCTTGATTGAGCCCAAAATCTTAAAAGGGATCTTTCACCAAGTGCCGCAAAAGAGAGAACGCTTGATTTTAGTCGGCATACGCAATGATCTGGTGGCAGACGCGCCTTTTCATTGGCCTGCGCCTAATTGTGACGTGAGAGTGCTTCGTGATGCTCTAAAGGCGGGGTGCCTTTACGACACGGATGCGCCACTTGATGCGCTGGGGCAAAAATACCCCAAAAGAAAAGGAGAGATCATGGCACTTGTGCCAGAAGGCGGACACTGGAAACACCTCCCCGATCTTATCCAACGCGAATACATGAAAAAAAGCTATTTTCTGGGCGGCGGAAAAACAGGTATGGCGCGTCGTCTATCTTGGGATGAACCAAGCTTAACGTTAACCTGCGCACCGGCTCAAAAACAAACCGAACGGTGTCACCCCGAGCTAACCCGTCCGTTAAATATAGCGGAGTATGCCCGGATCCAAACGTTTCCAGATGAATGGCATTTTTCCGGTCCGGTCAGTGCACAATACAAACAAATAGGAAATGCCGTACCGGTAAACCTTTCCGCGGCTGTCGCAGAAAAGCTGATTGAAACATTGGAGTGCATCGAAAAAGCGAAAGGTAAAAACATCGACTGATCTTTGTTGGTTTTTGCTTCAACCTGTGATACATTAACGGCAGTGATTAAAATAACAAAGGCCACTAGTTGATGATCCCTAGCGAACAACAGTCTTCGATAGAACAGTACACCGGTCAAAAACTCGTCGTCAAAGCGGGCGCCGGGACAGGGAAGACATCCACGCTTGAGCGATATGCGCGCGCCAACCCGACGGTGCGTATGCTTTACCTTGCCTTCAACAAAGCGATACAAGAAGAAGCCGCCAGTCGATTTCCGCCTAATGTACTTTGTCGAACCACCCATTCCATTGCCTATCGTCGGATCGGCATTAATTATAAACATAAATTAACAGGCAACTGGCGATTAACGGATGTACGAAAATATTTAGGCACTCATGATTGGAAACTTGCTGGTGATGCGATTGATACGTTGAACGCATTCCTCGCTAGTGCTGATGTTGAAATTTCCGAGCATCATCTTGGAAAAATGATGAAAGTGACCTCTCGACAAAAAGCACATGTCAAAGCGGTACTTAAATCAGCAAAGCGTATGTGGTCAGATGCGATTGATCTCGAGGCTGACTTTCCGTGCACTCACGACACGTATTTAAAATTGTATGCATTAAAAGAGCCTGAATTACATAAATGGGTAGGGTGCATTTTATTTGATGAAGCGCAGGATGCAAACCCTGTCACCTCAAGCCTCGTTCTCAGCCAACAATGCAGTAAAATTTTCGTGGGGGATGATCATCAGCAAATTTATCGATGGCGTGGTGCCGAAAATGCTTTAGACAGCTTTATTGAGAAGGAAGGCGCTGATGTGCTCTACTTAACACAGAGCTATCGTTTTGGCACTGCCATTGCTCAAGTTGCCAATGATATTCTCGCGTTCAAATCTCTTAAAACGGGAAGTGAGCCTTTTGCGTTAAAGGGGCACACCACGAACAGTACATTGGTGAAAGCAACAGTTCTTCGGGAAAAACATCATTGTGTTTTACACCGCACTGTCAGTGGCACCATTTCCACCGCACTGGACAATTTGGATAAAAAAATCTACTGGGTTGGGGGGATCAATGCTTACAACCTGCAAGAGATCCTCGATGTCTATTATTTGAGTAGCGGACAAAAAGACAAGGTTAAACGCAAAAAATTATTGACGGAATACAAGGGCTCTGAGCAATATAAGGATGTTGCTAAAAGCTCCGGTGATCATGAAATGCAACGAACTGTGCGCGTGGTGGGAAAACACAGTGCTAAGTTACCTAATTATATCGAACACTTAAGGCGCAACGCGGTCTTACATGAGAGTGAGGCTGATCTCACCATCACCACCGCGCATCGTGCAAAAGGTCTCGAATGGGATGCAGTGATCATCGATAACGACTTCCCCGATCTGTTCAAAGAAGATAAACCCTTTTCCTCGAAAGAATTAGCGGATGAGCTAAACTTATTGTATGTTTCAATCACCCGAGCGATTTGTCAGCTGTGCCCAAACAACTCGGTGATCGAGGTAAGGCAACACCTCGAGAAACAAAAGAAACTAGCTGTTCTCCCGAAAAATAAAAAGGGCAAAGGGGCATGAATCTATTTATTCTTGGATTGGTTTTCATTGGCCTTGGGGTGGCCATTGGCATATTGGGTCTACTGGCCAGTGTCTTTTTTATCCTCCAACCTAGATTCCAAACGTTTATTCGCTTGTGTAAGCGAAAAAAGCATAAAGACGTAGATACACGCCCGCCAGGTGGGTCGGGCATGTTCGCATTACCCACTACCCTCAAAGAACCCTTGTTTCTTATTGGGGATCAAAAACTCAAACCGTTTAGGCAGGTACGCGATGAATAATAAAGCACCGGTACAACTGAAACAGGTTCATGTCCAACCAAAGCGTTATTTACCGAGACAAATCCCTCCCCTGGTGGAATTGAAACTGTTTTACTACAGCCCTTCATCCATGACGGAGCCGATGACGACCGCGTTTGTCTTTAAAAATGACACGGGAATGTCCGCACGCGCCTTGAGGCAGTTTTTATGGAAAAACCTCCCAGCGGATCGCACCTTACCTTTAAAGACGTTTAAACTGCCTTTTCCGACAGAAGCGACACGCCATTTCGCTTGCTCCATCGAACAAATAAATGCCCGCGTTTATTCACATGAACTCCTTGCGGTTGGCGATCGACATGATCCACCGAGCCTATTGTCTCCTATTGCGCTAAGCCATGTGATGGATGCCATTTCGGATCAAGAAACAGCGTTAGCGAACGAAATCGAAACGGTACTTAACAGACTAAGAAAGTAAAAAACTTGACGTAGTGATTTATTAATGTTACCTTTCGATGTATGCCAATCACGTAGCAGAGTAATTATGAGTGCGTTAAAACATTTTATATTCGAAACCCATCTTTGCGTGGCATTTACGCTTGATGACGAGCACCTGAGAAGCGGAGCGTCTTTTTGGGCGACGGTGATAGCAACAAAGCCTTTTGAAATGGCGGGCGTAAACCTGATAAATGTTGATGTTTTTTTCTATGACAGGCAACGAGAAAAGGCTTACCAACTTTGTTTAACCACCCTTTCAACAGACATCTCCTTTGTGGATCTTTCGCCAACACTTCTCATGAAAGAGTATTATGCTCAACAATCGCCACTCACAGCAAAAGAAAGCCAAGAGTACCTTCGCCGTTTTGAGTGATCCCTTGGCACGTTTGCTATTCGTTTTTCTTTGAGTTATCATTAAAGTTGACTTTAGTAGTTAAATACGTTAACTTTGAATTATATTGCTCCCACCCCCTGTTAGTTAATGACTAAGTGAGAATTATATTATGACACTGGAACAGACTATTCGTTCTATCATCAATCCCAGCAGTGCCGGACGCACTGGCAATCACGAACGTGATACTGGGCTTATACTCTGTTATTATGGCTTTGATGATGAGCCTTGCCCCACGATGGACGAAGTGGGTGAAAAATATGAGATCGGCACATCCTCTGGGCGAAAGGCCGAGCGCGTGCGTCAGATCATCAACCACAAACTAAAACTGCGCACCGATCAATTGAATTTACCCGCTTTCGAGCAGTTGAAACGAGTGTTGAATTCTCTTAAAAATACCGTTTCTCGAGAAAGAGCCGTTTTTGATTTACTCTTAGAAAATAAACTGATCACTCAGCCAAAGTCGAAGAAATCGATCCCTAGTATCTATGGGCTGATGAGGTTACTCAATCACCTCTGCCTCAATGATGGTTATGACTTATATGACACCGAGCTCAATAAATTAACAAGAGAGCAGGTGCAACAAGGGCATGAAGGCTGGTTGATCCATTCCTCTATTTACAAGGCGATCAATAAATCCACCAATCTGCTCACCCGCCTCCCAGGACGATATGGTGTCTGCGATCTTGGCGCGATCAAGAAAAGTGAGTTGCCGAAATCGCCTTATTTTAAAGAGGCGCTTGAGATGGTGCTTTGTCGAGATAACTGTTGGGTTGATCAGCGAGAAAAACCGCTTTACTTTACCCTTGTTGATCGAGAAAATCGCTTACTCAACCAATTAAGTAAAATTGCCTCTGTTCATCGCGGCGTACCTATTGGGTCATTAGTTGACACGCTTATTGATAGCTTTAAGCAGCGCAGTTTACCGATGGGCAGACCGACAAAAAAAGCATTGAATAGCTTCTTTATGTCGGCACCTATCCTTCATTACAACCCAGAGACAAAAATGGTTCGTTTAAATGTAGAGCCGGGTGGGTTAACAGATATAGACGAACACACCATTACGTTTTTAAAGCGCAAAGATAATCGTTTTTCGCCGTATGTTCCCTTACGAGATTATTTACTTGAACAAGGGTACTCGGCTCATCACATCACGCAACACATCAGATTCTCGCCATTGATTTTTATTGATAGAGCGGGTGGGCGTATGCATCATATCTACTCTCTAGTTGGCTCCCAGACGAGTTGATAGCAAAAAAGGCAATAAAAGAGCGACATTAATGTCGCTCTTTTATTGCCTTTTTTGCGCGTCATCTACTCTGCTGAGGTGCCGCCCCCGTCACAAACATCAGAAGATGGGCTATCTGCGCCTCCTACAAAGGGGCTGCCTGTCTTCTTTTGTGTGGTCACAGACGAAGGTGGCTCTGTCGCCTCGGGTACGTCTTCAGGTGGCGATTGCTCAGCCAAAAGCCGTGCCTTTTTTGCTTGGGTTGTTTCGAGCTCGGGGTGTTGACGGTATGATCTAAGTGCAAAAAGAACAATGATCAAAAAAACGAACGTCAAGAGCCCAAAAAGCCCCCAGTTAAACCATTGACTAAGCTTTTCTATGTTGTCTATATTCATATTCCCTCGTGTTCAAGATCTAATTACCAACATTATACCATACCGTTCTCGATCATAATGAAAGACTGGATTTTTATCTCAAGAGCATGATATCATGCAAATGAAAATAACCGTAACTACAAGGATGTTTATGACCTCTACACACTTGACCAAATTGCCCGCCTATTTCTTATTGATTATCAGCCTTGCCTTTTTCATTGAAAACTATTCAAGCCAAAACACGCCGGGGGTGATTTTCGCGTTTATGGCCGCCAACCTTTCTTGTTTACTGATTGCATTGCGCACACCTGGCTTTGGAGCCTTGTCTCATCTTTTACACACGCCCTAAGAGCGGCTAATGTATTTTGCGGGGACATGGTTAACCAACCAAACCCCGTTGCCCGTTTGAGTGAAGACATGATTTTCTGCAAACATTTCCGCCGTATTGATCACGAGGACCTCCGGCGCTCCATAGCGTTCACCAACAGAGATTGCGGTCTCTCGATCACTAATCAAATGTACGTCGTGTCTTTTTTTTCGACAAATCCCCTCCGTCAAAATACCCTCAACAAAGTGCGTAGCCGTACCATGAAAAAGTGTAGATGGTGGCTGCAACGCAGGGAGTCCCAAATCCACGGGGACGGAGTGACCTTGCCTTGCTCGGATCTTGAGGCCATCGTTTGTGTATTCAAACCTATTTTTATCACAAATACGAACGAGACGTTCGATCACACTTTCGGTGAGCGTAAATTTTTTCGTACTGGTGCGTGCCAGTAAATCACTTACGCTTGCCCAACCGGCACCGTCTAGCGTCAAACCAATCGCTTGTGGACGATGGCGCAAGACAAAAGTGAGGTAGCCCGCCATTTTTTCTTCCTGCGGTGTCATTTCGGTGGTTTTTTTTTGTGTCATCATAACTCTCCTATGGCACTTTACAGTATCACAAGCAGAGTTTTTTTTCAACTTAACTCTAAAAGCACCCTGTGTTCATTTTTTTTTGAGGATATCACGTCAGGCAACTGTGTAGGTAAGGCCACTGTAAAAAACAGTGGCAGAGTATCTCGGCAATTAAAAAGAGGACGATGCTTTACTGCAGATGTCAGTTATCACGCTAGAGCGGCGGTGTTTTCTAATTACGGAAAAAAGGACTTCATTTACGGCTCGTGATTTTTTTCCAACTGGCTACGAGGGTAACCCTGGTTGCCGTAATCGTTATCTATTTTGCTAATGTGTTTTTTGAAATCTTGCCCCAGCTTCCAGACACCACTGAGTACGATGAGTGAAAATACCGTTAAAACACAAAGGACGATCTCCACGTTGCCCACTAATACTTTTATGATCTCGTTTATGATTTCCATTTTGAGCTCCATTTTGTTTACTAAAAACGTTCCTTATTCGATGAGAATATCATAAAACCGCATCGATGAAAACGGTAAGCATGAAAAAAACAAGTCTTTGTTAAATGAAAAGCAAAAAAAAACGCCCGATATATATCAAGCGTTTTTTCGTGTTGGTGGAGATGGCGGGTTTCGAACCCGCGTACAAAGAGTATTCCAAAAATGATCGTTACATGCTTAGTCGGCTATTTACTTAACGTTCATGTCGCCTGCCAACCGGCTACAAGAACGGGATCCTAATACTGTTTCGCGGTTCACCCTTAGGCAGGCTCCCTCGCTAGTTCATCTTAATGACCCACAATACCTTCGCTGATGAACAAAGCTAAAGTTGTGGGGGTGGCAACAGGTTTTTAAGCTGCTAATGCACCATTGAAGTTATTGTCGTTTGCAATTACTTTAATTATCGTTTTTTTAGAAGGCCAACGATATCCTTCGCATGCACATAGTCTTCACAAACCTTGGCGAATCCAAATCATCCCCGAATTCGATGTGTGTCAATCAATGTGTAACTATATTAACACATCACCGACGCATTGCAATAGCTAATATTGATTTAATTTCCCCTATTAGCCATTTTTCATCACTCTTGCTTGTTGACGTTGCCACTCTCGGCTTTTATCGTCTTGTCGCTTGTCACGATCGTTCTTCCCCTTTCCGAGGGAAAAACTCATTTTCGCCCAACCTTTTTTCCAATAAACGGAATTTGGCACTAACGTGTATCCGTCACGATCCACGGCTCCCGCTAAGTGGGCGATCTCTCTCGTTTTAAGCAGTAACTTTCGGATACGAGTCGGCTCTGCGGGGATATAACTACAATGCTGAGCCAGGGGTTCAATTATCATGCCGGAAACAAACGCTTCGCCGTTTTTGATAAAAACATGAGCACCCACGATGTTAGCTTTCCCTTTTCGTAAACTTTTAACCTCCCATCCTTCCAGCTTTAACCCGGCCTCTATCTTATCCGACAAAGCATAATTAAAATGGGCACTTTTGTTCTTCGCTATGGTGCCAGGAGCGGTTTTCTTTTTTTTCTGACTCATGTTTCTTCCCTATTAACAAACTTCAAGGCTAACGCATCTAATAATACGTTAAATCAGAGTTAAGCTTATCGGTTTTTTATTTAAAATATGGGCGACATTTGGCTGCTGTTCGATACAACTGAGCCCATATCATATCTCGATATAAAAAAAATGTCAATTAGTTGATCCCCTTTACCTGTGCACTTACTATTGTTATATTTCAATAAAAACATGTGCACCCCATTTTCATTGTACCTAAATACAGGTAAGAACCCGTATTTTATCTCAGGATCCGCTTATGCAAAAATACGAAGAGCACTTTTCTTTTGCGCGGCGTTTAGAATGTTTCAATAGGGGCATAAAACCAGTGGATCCCGCTTAGGGGATTTACCCGTAAGTGTTCGTTTCAGTGCCCTTGAGTAGTGTTGATGGCTGATAAGCCTTGGCATAATCCCGTAAGAGCCCGTTGCCTTCTTTTGCTCCTCCGCTCTGCCTGATTTGTTTAAGTACCCCATGATGACTCACAGGGTGCTCATTCGACGAATCTTGAGCAACCTCCCATTGAGCACAAGGTAATTCAAACAACTCACACAGGTGTTTTAAGGTGCGATTTAACTGTCTACCTTCTCCCGTCCCGTCATAAGCACAACCAAAGCCTGCTACGCCCCATTTGTTTTGCATTCTTTCTTTTACGTGCACTCGCCACTTTTGCTTATCCTCGATGGACAGTCGTGAAAAGGGTACCGTGTGGATCCTTTTACTTACCCGATAGAGTTCCATTTGCCCATTGCTCGGGTCGACATCGACTCGCAAACGCATCTGATGCAACCAATCGTCAATGTTACCTTGGTGTAATAAGAGTTCTTTCTCGTTAGAGGTGGTTAAAGAACCTTCTTTAAGACAGGCATTGAGTGTTGAAAAACCTGTGAGCGTTTGTACGGATAAAGTTTTTGGGTCAATATGACAAAGTTGCATAAGTTGTCGCACTTTTTCTAATGCCACCTGTCCTTCATGGGTGCCGTCATAGGCAAAAGCGAGTAGGGTTTCATTGAACCAGCGTGTTAATCGATATAGGGCATCTGCCTCCACCGGCGTTGTTTCCGTCTTGGCATCGGTGATCACCGAAATATTCGGAGGCTGAGCATCAGTGTCAATCGCTAGATCTAAAGTGTTTTGTAAAATCTGAGCGAGTCCTTTTCCGGTAAATGTCGCCAAGCAAGGCGATTGGCTACAAGGGAGCTTGGCGATCGTTAACGCCTGTTGTAATTCGTGAAAAGCCCAGACATCAAAAACCGTTCGAGTGAACCAAACGATCGATTGACGGGGATTAACCTCACCAAAATATAAACCCTCGTCATCAAAGATGGCGGAATCCTTCAGTGTTTTCGACGCGTTATGCATTGAGATCCGACGATACACCCCTAATGACTGTGGCGCAGAAAGCTGCTTGGCGCTGTCACTTTTCTTCAATGAGAGGTACAGGTTTTCGGCGACCCATCCTTCTTTATTGTCGAGATACCCTCCCGAATACAGCTCACCTTTACGGATCGCTTTCATGAGCGTTTCTTGACTGATTTTTTCTTGAGAATGACACCAGCGGGTGATCAAGTCAAGATCGGGTTGTTGATGGCGTATGGCGCCTTGTCGAGGGTAATAGGGTTTGATCTCACCGCCTTCACCTTGGCGAGCAAAGGGCATATCTATCAACGGGTGTTTTTTTGTCACTTGGGAAAACATAGCGATCATCCTTAACCTTTCTTCATCCGTGGTTTTCCCCGCCAAGGGGGACGGTGGAAAATAACCAAACAAGCCGCAGGTATGTAAGTACTCAAGCATACCAAAGCCGCCATACCAACGACGATCTGTGTGTTTGATCTGAGAAGCTTCAAAAGGCTCAGCTGCGTCATCCATTTGATCGGGCAAGCAAAGGTGAATTTTGATCTTTTTCGCCTCCGGCTGGTTGACTAAATTAAAGTGCGCCTCTTGTTTAACACCGCTCTCCATCTCGGGAAAAACTAAGGATTGGAGTAGCTTGATCTCTGCCAAATAAATAAGCATATCTGCAGGCAAACTGCCACTGGTTTTTATTCGTCCATCGCGACGAACACTCGTCAGGCTACTTTTCGTTGCTTGTCCCCATAAGCTGAAGCTAGGCTCTATGCTTGCTTTCAGGTAAGAAAGGGGGATCTCCGGTGCTTGGCGCGTTAACCAATCACTTGCAGGGGTTTTCGCCAAGTGTACTAGTAAGGATTCTTGTTGTCGCCATTTGGCGTAACGGGCGATCAAGCGTAATAAATCGGCAGGCTTTCTTACCTTGTGTAAGCTGCGTGTTAAATTGTCCCAATCCGCTTGCCACCATTTTTTATTCGCGGGCGTTTCATAGGACTGTTGACTGAGCATCAACCGATTTTTTAAGGGGTCTACGAGCCCCTTCTCTTTAACTAAGCTTAACTGAGTGCATATGTTCCGATGCTCATTTTTGCTGTCTCTCTCTATCGTACTTGTTAAAACGATTTCAAAGGGATGGGGTTTAACAAAAAAAGGAAAGCGTTCTTCAGCCACGCGCTGTGATTGCTGTGGTTGTTGCAACTCTTCGTTTCGCCATAACGGCACTGCATTATTGCTTGACACCCTGTCACCTACTCTCCATGTCACCCTCACCATTATAGCATGAACGCCGGAACAACGCCCCGTTGCAACAGAGTTATTTATCCACGCGCATCCCCCTAAGAAAAGTCTTGACTAAGACCGCTTTCATGTTACTATCTTTCCCCCAAAAAAAAGCAGTCTTCACAGGCTTTTTTTGAAAAACGCAAAAATAGCGAGATGCGCATATACCATCACGCAAAAAAAACCGATGAAGCACAACCACCTAAAATCTCAACAAATCGTGCAGCTAGTGTTAAATGCCATTAAAAACAACAGGTAACCATTACTGGGTTTTAGGTTGGCTATTATTTGCGCGGTGGATAAACCATCAATGCGAACAAAAAACAAGCACGTAGACAAGTTGCCGTCAAGCCTTTTATTTGCTAACCTTTGCGTCAAAATGCTTGTTATTTCCTTAGGGTGATGTTACATTAGGTGTCTTGAACGACCACTCAGTATTTAACCGAGTGAACAGGGGAAAAAAATGAAAAAAGCATACCGTTGGGTGATCCCACTAGTAACGATTATTGCATTAGGACTTTCGCTTGTTCCTGAAAACGACTGGTTTAAAAACCCGTATGTTAAAGCACATCAAAAAATCTTTATTCATGATAAAACGTCAGCAAACGAACAAGCTCCCCGACCTTACTCTACTGTTTATTTCTCACGAACGTCTACTATTAGTACCGATGGCTCAGCACCTGCCAGAGCAACACTTTGTTCGCTAGAAAACAATCATTCCACAGGCACCTGTCACATTAAGAAAAAAAATCAATAATCGACACTATGCTCTACGTAAAGTAGGCGGAGTTTCTTTCTCCACTACGGGCGATTGTGTATTCTCCGTCGGAAAAGGCGTGGTACTGGGTACCTTTTGCTGATTATCGGCGCGTTGCTGACCTTGTTTCGCTCGATACAGCAATTCGGCACACTCCTTCGCTATCGCTTCAGGCTCATCCATAGAGAGAACTTGTTGGCTAAAATGTTCAATCACGTTAAGCAGAGGCTTATCAAAGTCTTCATAACCGGCCGTTAAAAGTGTTTCTTGTATTTTACTGCACATTCCCGACGCATCAAGCTGAGATTGATAATGGGCAACAGCTCTTATTAAGGCTATTCCTGCACCACGTTCCTCGAGGGATAGTGGTTTTTCAAGCTGCAAACCAATTAAGGGGGAGCGTTTTGCGTTATTCAAACCAACGACAACGGGCATTTGAGAATAACTACTGTATGTTTTGACCCAATCCGCCACCGTACTGGGTTGGCACGCCCCACTTGTCTTTGCTAAATTCATCACGAAACGGCTAGCCTTAGACATTCGCCCGGTTGGGTATTCCACATTGTTACGACTGGTGTACTGTGGCCCAAAAAACACGCGTGAGGCAAGTCCAGCATTTAAGGAGGACGGTGAGTCCAAGCCTCCTTTATCAACAGGATCATTGCTTTTTGCTACATGATGACGCAAAAGAATGCGATCGAAGCCACGACAACTGTTACCGTAATCTTTTTCTTTACTCTTTGGTACCCAAAAAAACTGACGAGTCGGTAAATCCACCTCTTTAGCGTAACGCGCGATCCCCGTAATAAATGGGTGGAGTCTGACTTTTGTTTCGCCATCAAACGCTAACCGAGCGATCAACCCTTTACTGGCTAGATGATAGCCAAGCTGGGTTAATTCTTTTGCTTGTTCTTCCGTCGGCGTGGCGGGTAATATCGCGCCATAATAAGGGCTATCTTTCGCCTGGGGACGTAGTATATTATCTCGAACCATATTCAAGGCGTTACGCGCTGCCGTGTCAATGTTCGCATCATGGTATTTTTCGATCGGTGTGCGATCATCTATATGGATCTTAGCCCCAAGGATATGGCGTACATTTTCCCAGATCAGCGGTTTCTTTTCTTGAGTGAGTTTTTTGTTTGTTTTATTGATCAAACCACGGTAGTGATCTTGTTTTGGGTGTTTCTTTGGTTTCTTTTCGGCAGGTGCTTTTTCATAGGCCATATGGGCATAATAGAGACGCTCCGCATTTTTTTCTATCACGTGAGAGCGAACATGTTGCCAGTCTGGCTCATCCACAGAGGCGGGCAGCATGCTGTCGATTTGTTTCATGAAAGCCCCATATTTTTCGAGGCGCATCTGTGCCGTGTGATCGAGGGGAAGTCCTTTTTTTTGCGCCACGTAGTCTCGGTAACTGTTGATGGTCACCATAGAGTCTGAATGAATGGTAAGCTTGTCAACGTTACCACTCTGCGCGTTCATGTGTTTTCTCAAACTCTTCAACCCGCAAATCACCGCGCGCATTTCCGCTTGGTTAGAGTTCATCTGTTCAGGGACGGCACCACGATAAGCCACTTTATCAACGGCATCACCGTCTTCAATGGTCAATTCCCCGGCATAACCTGCCAGACGAATATCTCGGAAAAATGATGCGTCGCACATTAATGTAACCGTAGCCATAAACATCTCCTTTAAAAAGATACCCTTGATGTTATCACAGTTGCTTTAAAAAGGGATTATTCTGGCTTGAGCAACATGTCTACCCGCATTTTCCCAGCAAACGCATTGAAGCGGGCAAGTGGCCCAAGGCGAATCTTTGCTATACGCATCAACTCCTCGGTTGAATCCGCACAAGCATAAAAGCCCACTGTTTTTTTATTTCGTGGGTCATAGCTGACTATGGTGTAAAGATCGCGTCCGTGATGTTGTCGTTGACGTAAACGAGCCTTTTTATCGAGTTGGGCGTATCGAAAAAGCTCGGTGTTTGACAATGGTATTTGGTGGTCAATTTTATGACTGATTTGTGTGTGCTCATTCAAAGATATCTTCCTCCTCTTTGCCGTTTTCATGAACATAGTAGTCGGCTAATATTAGCCCACCCGTGGTTTAAAGCTAGCTTCCTGTACGGCTTCAGGCACACTGACACTGGGTAGTCTTGTGGTGTTATCTTGCCATTGCCGCGTCAGTTCAAGATGTTCACTGGCTCGATTAACCAATTCGGAAATAATGAGTGGAAGAGGCGTCTTGCTCATAAAGACATGCGCCAGTGAGGTCAGATCTCCACCCCCACCAGGGACGCCTGCTTTTGCCAATAATCGATTCGCCTGCAGGGAAAATTGGTGAGGCTCAAGTGCCGAAGCGGCTTCGCCGAGAGTCATCAGCTCTTGCCGTAATGTTGTCAGTGACGGTGGTTCATTCGTTTTTAGGGTAATCCCCCACTCTTCGCTCGCATGAGAAAGCCAGTGCTCCAAAAGGTCATTGGGTTCATCTCCTTGCTGACAAGTATCACAGATCCCTTGATAACCGGCATTTCCTGCGCTGAGTTGGTATTTACCTAAACAGCGGACAATTTCCAATGCTTGTAACCAAGGTTCAAGCTTAAGCTCATTTTCCGTGATCGGCAGGAGTTCTTCGCGCAACGCGCTTAATCGTTTATCCAGTCTAACTTCTTCGCTAACGAAAACCGGGGCGTGTCGATGGTGTCGTAAATTATTCTCTTCAAGTGTTCGCTGTAGCGCTTGTGATGCTTGACTGTCGACCATATTGTGTAAGCGCTCTATAGGCGATGCATCTCCATGGTAAACATGTGATTTCACTTTAATTAAGGACATTTGCTGGCTTTCGGCGAATTTGATGGAGTTTGCCACCGAAATTATCGCCGGGATCGTCTGCTGGTAATTGGAAGATAGCGGCCACCCTTGAGCATTAATATGTGCTTGATAAGCATTGATCCCATACTTGGAATCGGTATGCACCGATAAGTTGTTGACTAAAGGGATCGATTCGCCGTAGTAATCAGATAAGACGACTTTCACGTGGGATAACCCGCCAAGTATCGCCATCATCTCCGCGGTATGTGAGCTATTGACCTGACTGGCGTCGCCACTGTAGGTTTTGATGAGACGATCACCACTTTCATCTTCAAGGGTGATGATACCCGCATACCCAGCTTTTTTATGCGCACTCAAATGAGAAGCGTCACACACGACGGTAATATCAACCATACAAGCCTCCACCACATCAATACTTGATCAGCGATTATATCATATTTTACGCAAAACGTTACGCCGAAAAATTGAAGGGGATATTCTAATGTCCGTATAGCATATGAACAAATAATCGAACGAAATCTCGTTGACTGAACTCTGAATTTGCGATACGATAATGGGCATTAAAGGGCACGTTATGATCTTATACGTCGTGACGATAACAACAATAACTATTTTTCTAAGGAACATCATGCACCCCTCTTATTCTCTAAACATCGCGTTTAACAATAACCGTGACATTTTAGCAAAAAAAGACTTCGGTAAAAAATTATACCAAAAAGTCGGTGAGATCAAACTCTATTACTCCCTTAACGATGTACATGATTTATTCTCCTTAATGAATAAAAAAACGCCTGACATTTCAGCAAACAAAGAGTTTTTACAGAAAGGGTTAGCTTATATCGATGATTTAATGGCGAAGCACGCCGACGCGTACCATTTATCTTCTAATATCGCCTGTCGTTTGCATAAGATTTGCGACAACCTAGGCATGCCCGCCCCTCATTGGGTACCTCATGCCTATTCTACAGAGGCAACTCGCGGGCGTCATCGGTTCACGTATCTATATGACTGGAGTTCCGTGGATGCGAGTGCCTTTCCTCCGCAATTTATTGAAAGTTTTTTGAACTTTATAGAATCCTACCTAGCTGATAATGTTGGTACCTTAGCGGATAACCCAGCTTTAAACGAAATTATTATATCACCGTCTCGACAGGCTGAGATTTGCCGAGAAAATATGCTTTCACTATCGAAAGCAAAAGAAAAAGACAAGGGTGAGGTTAATGACGCCGCTGTCGTTGTTGCCTCAACCACCATTTCATGTCCCACAGTGGAATTGTCACATCATGAAGAAGCTGTTTCTCATGGTGAATTCGTGTCTCGAAAATACCTCAGTTTGATGAAAAGTGCGGCGGCTCGAAACTTACCATTTACCCTGGGGATAGAAGAGTTGTCGGCTATTTTACGAAACAAACGCTGCCATTTTACGCAAGAACGACTCGTTTGTTTTCCACATGATGTCAGTAAGGTGAAGACGGGCGAGTTGCTATTACCCGACAATTACCTTTCCATTGATCGTTTAGATAATACTCAAGGTTACACGCTTGGTAATATGGTTGTGTGTGGGCGTGCCATTAATACAATTAAAGATCAAGTCAGTGAGCAAGATTTTAATAATTTATTGCTCGCGAAAAAGGCGATGACTCAATCCGGTGTTGATCCAAAACAATTGGCGATGTTACTTAACATGGGCAGCAACAGTTGATCAGGTAAGTTAACAACGATTTTTAACCGACACGGTGAACGTGTCGGTTTTTTTTGCCAATGCATTGTGCGCTGAGTGAATCTAGCGGGAGCGAAGCAGTACACTTTATTGCCAACGATACATCATAAAGACACTGAAATTCAGGGTAACCTCGCTTTTTAGGTAGGCGGATGCGGCTAAGTGGCTCTGTTTGGCCTTATGAACCATAGCGTTTATAAGTAATGTGAATAGGGAAAAGGAGCGTTCCTTGAGTCTGTTAAAACCGAGGAATGACACACTATTAACGATGGATAGGTTTGTCTTTGAAAAACCAGAACTTGTTACATTAATGAACGTACCCTTTAGTATAGAAAACGAAATACAATCATGGTTAGAGAGCACGATGACAAGGAAAACCTTTCCACAATTTATGAAAAGGTTTCTGTGGCATATTTGGTCGCGAGTTACATCGGTTTAGGTTTTGTGACAGATCTAGAGGCTGATGATGCAGTAACAATGGGGAGTAGACTTGAAAATACCGGTCGTTAGCTAAAGAAATGCTCATGTCGTTAATTTAAAACATGCACACGTTAAAACGCATGCGTGTTGTCTTGCGTTTGAGATGTTTTTTTTGACATGTCGTGGACACTGACTAACGATAGCTCTTATCCGTACACTCATTAAACTTAGGCTGGCGTAACCGACGGCTGATGGAATCAAAATAAGCGATCATGTCATTTTTATCCACTTGTTGTAAGTGAAGCCCTTTTTCACGAAGTGTGTTCATTGGCTTTTGACAACGATGCTCTTCACAATAAATTACGGCAGCCACTTTTTCCGCTAACAGTCTTTCGACACAGCGTTCGCATGGACTCCGGGTAACAAACAACCAGCAACCCGCCGCCGATTCTTTTACACGTTTTATCTTGCGAAAAACATTGCGCTCCGCATGAATAACATTGGGCAACGATTCGCCATGCTCATCTTCGCAACAGTTTGACTCACCCGGCTCCGTACCATTGTACCCGTCCGAGATCACACGATGTGTACCATCGTGCTGTGGTTCAACCAGTAAAGCGCCGACTTTTAAATCTTTGGCATGAGAGCGTTCAGCTAACGCATAAGCTTCAGCCATAAACATCAACAGGTGACCCTCTCGGATCATGGGTTTTTTCTGACTGACTTCTGAAGGTGTATTATTCATAAGGTATCGCTTTTTATATAATATATTTTATAACAGGTGAGTGGATTAAAAATTTCTATGGGTTATTGTACTATAACAACGGAGGACTGTCTAGCTGTTTGCGGGGGGAGTCGCTCCTTATTAAACAAAATAAAAAGACGATTGATTTTATTGACATGAGAACACACTAAAGATACTGTGCCTGTCGAGCTTTCGATTTACTCTCGCTAAACTGAAGTTCACCCATGACCGTCGAAATAAAAACAATACATAAAAAATGTTGCTTTCATTGTTTTATTTCAATATAGTTTAACCTTGATGCAGTGAATTATCGAGAACAATCATGACAAAACAAACAAAAAAAGACATTCCAATCAGAACCATCGATGAACTTAATGAACGTTACCTTAACTTTTGCCTAAACAATGATCTTGATCCCAGCATAAAAGCCAGCGAGCAATATGATATCAGTGAACGTCAACAGCTTTGGTTAGATACACACCTTCGTCAACGTAACCAAGCAGAAGCGTCAAAGATCCCCGCGGAGAGCGTTAGTAATGAGGAGACATCCGAGCAGACAGTGGCGGCAGAAACGGATGTTGCTCTTGCATTGCAACAAGAGGACAAGAGTGTCTCTCGTGATCCTCTGGATATAAATGCCGATTTCGACGAAGCAAATGCGGCGATGGCTAATGTGGAGGTTTCCCTCGACGCTCTTGTGGTTGAAACTGATAACCACTTTCCGGAAAAAGAAAAACCCCTTCGTGCGATCAGGTATTCAGGTGAGGCGCAATTAAGCTTTGCTTTATAGTGTTTACTCTCAAACAGGGTAGCTATGCCTGATCAACTTTAATTGCGCTTTTGTACAGTTCGCTCTATAGTTCAGAAATGAAAAAAACCGGAGCCAACGATGATCCTTTACACCCTCAAAAGCGACCCGAAAACCTTTGAGCAGAGTTGGCAAGGCACGCTTTGTGGCGAACTACGCCGCAATGACCGTGACTTCCAAAGCATTACCGCCCATGGTCAGGGTTACGTCTTATTAAGAGAGACGACTTTCAGTGCCATAGACATGCAAAAAGGTGCTGTATTAAGTTATACCGGTCGTGAGATCATGTGTCGCCTCAACATTGTGCTCTCAAGTGAAACAGATGCTGGCTTATCCCCGGGCTGGTGCTTTTTATCACTCTCACAATTGCATTTCAATAGCTGTGGCCAATTGAGCACTCACCACCTAAAGAAGTCACATTGCTATAGCTGTTAAAGAACATCCTCTTATTGCTCCAGCCGATTGGTCAACAAGCCTATTTTTTTATTTTTATTGACCACGTGGAATTGGCTTGTTATGCTCTTCCTCCTAAAAACACCCAACCACTTATAAAGGGATTTGACATGAATACACGTAATCGTCTCGTCAACCAAAAAGGGTTTAGCTTAATTGAATTGGTTGTCGTTATTGTGCTCCTCGGCATCTTAGCGGCCACTGCGGCTCCAAAGTTCATAAACATCAGTAACGATGCCAAAACGGCGACCTTAAAAGCCGTAAAAGGATCGATGCAAACCGCGTCCTCTTTTATTTACAACAAAGCCATCATTGCCGGCGAGCAAAAAAAAACCACGGGGATCGTGACGGTGAATGGTCTTAATGAGCCAATTGCGTTTGGGCGTCCCCGCTCCAACGATGCCTTGGCAAAAACATCATGGGAACACCTGTTGGAGCTAGACGGAGAAGCCTTCATTATGTCAGCGAGCGTTGTTTCTGGTTCAATTGTTATTTACCAGGCGACAGATGATGCTCCCACAGCGTTAACAGATCCTTGTCTTGCCTATTATACGGAAGCCGCAGACGCCAACACTCCACCCGTTGTTGGTGTCGTTGACTGCACCAGTTAAGCGAAATCTCATAACTACTGTGAAGCACCGTATCGACGGTGCTTTTTTATGCACAATTCACAGACCTTTACACGTCAACTTCTATATGTTACTATAAAACCCAGGAAAACACAGCTTTCTCGGCTCTCTAAAGCCAAGTGTGATACCATCAAGGTAACTCAGTTATCTTGGCTTTCGCCTCAACGCGTTTGCCGTTCAGTTGTCATCAGCTGATAAACCGCCACCCGTGTTCGGGCTGGCTTATTCTTTTACTTAACGTACGCCCTAGGAGTTACCATGGATGTCGCTTTACAAGTGTGTTGCCATAAATGTGATCTCGATGAGCTTTATACTGAAGAGCAAGAAGATAAATTAAAATGGAAAAATCAAAAAACGATTTTCTGTCCCACTAAAAAATGTCGACAACTGATCCCGTATATTGGTCATCTAACCCCAATGCAATGTGGTGCTGGCTATATTGAAGTAGACGACCAAGGTCATGCAGCCCATGGCAAACATGCCGTTGCTTGATATTGTTACGCAAGAACCCCTTTAAAAGGAAGGCTTATGCTCCCTGTTAACTTAACGCAGATCACTCAACAGATCACGCTCGCCGAATTGTGCCAAAACTACCAACTTGACGCCGTCTTTAGTTTGCTTCACAGCTCTCGACGTATAGATGAAGTTCTTGAGCAAAAAGGGCAAGTCCTCGACGAATACCATTACCCTTACAAAGCCGAGGTGGTCGATCATTGTTATGAGCGATTCATCCATGAAAACCAAAAGAAAATAACACAACATGAACAACAATTTGCACGGTGGGGAAATCGGTGGTTATTGTTCAAGATAGAGACCTTGGGCTTTACGCACGGGGACTACCCGCGGATCATCGAGCATATTGAAAAGTTACGCAAAAACGCAAGAGTGGCCAAGGCGAATGTCGCCTTACTTAAAACCGTCTATGAAGATGAACATATCACGTTCAACCATTTGCCGCGAATGTTAACGCTCCGTCCGTTGTTCCCAATAGGGAGCATGGTTTACACGTTACATGCGGGCAATTTTTTGCGCGAGGGTGTGCTGGATCTTCATGAACACTGCATTTCACGCATTACTACTGGGAGGTTCTGGGGTGATGAACAACAAGGCATTGATCTTTCGATCACTTATTATTGCACCGATGGTGACTACAGCTTCGATCTAAATAAACAGAAGGAATGGGGGTCAGAAGAGCTTCACTCGCCCTATTGCAATGTTCGGGCTTTTTCAAGTAAAAAGGCGGCTGAGGCTGCGTGTAAAAAACTCAGTGAAACCGCGCCGATCATTTTTCGTCCGGCAACGCCCCTCAATATAGAGGAGTAAAAAAGCAAGCAAAGTTGTAGCCACAACTGTTTAGATGTGCTATGATGAGCATTCATTAACAGGGGATGGCTATGACACACAATAACACGGTACTTTTTTCACCACACGAAGGTTTTTGGTCTGATACGGATGGCTGGTCTCTTTCACCGGACGGTGCAACGCGCTATCAAAACATTGCACCGGGCACAACTCAGGCATTCATCGGTGTTGACGACGCTTTTCATGTCAACCCGTTGCACTACGCCCATTGGGACGAAGCGGATCTAACCCAAGCATTATGGGAAATGCTTGCCGACAATGACGGCGAAACACTCGCTAGCACGTTCAAAACACTAAATGACGATGAGATCATGTACCAAGGCGATAGTCTTTGGTGGGTAAATGATCGTCAAGACTGTTGTGCAGAAGATCTCAAAGAAATGCTCTGTGAGTACATGTTACTCAGCGATCACGTGTGGCGACATCATTTCAATCGGATCAGTGAGACTTTAGTGTTTTGCGATGGCGATGGCGGCTTTTATCATTGCGCTGAAAACCAAGAGCATCACCATTTGCTGAACGCGATCGGTGAACGGCTTAATCGTTTTCCTACGCTGACATGTTGGCAAAACAATCCCAACCGTTTGCGAGAAGCAGAGGAGGCATATCGCTTGCTCCCTCATCGTGAAGATTTTCCGCATGAAGCATCAGCGACTCCCCTGAGTCACGCTCAGCATAAAGCCCAATTGACACAACTCTATTTTCGGGTGCATCAGCATCTTGCCTACCCTCAGATGGGCGAGTAACCAACCGGCATGGGTGCCCTATTGGGCGGCGTAAAAAAAAACACCCAAATGGGTGAAAATGTGATAAATTACTCTTACTAGCGCATGATGCGACTCACTCTATAATGATAGGACAAGGGAATGAAACATATACATTTGATCTCTGGGCTCACCGCCGCACTTTTAATCGCCGGTTGTAGTACGACCACAATTGAAAAGGTAGGGTTGAGTTATGATCACCAAGAAACCCCTATTGAATCCATTGATAGCCAACATGACATCCGTTACAATCAGCTAATGACCGCGCGTTTAGGCAACCAGTTATTCAATAAAAAAATGCAATACACCACCCCAGGTCGCATGGTGTTGCGAGATGGCGCGAGCGCTCTTTCGGTACATCGCACCCTCGCTGAAGATCATGTTGTCACGTTAACCAGTGTTTATTCCGGTACGGCGCGCTTAAATGGCCAAAAATACAATGCCTGTCATTTATTTGCGATAGATGATAATACTACGGATCTCAAAAACGAGCGTTCTTATGCTTGTATTGATGATGGCGGACGTTTACACCATCGTCGATTCACCTTGTCATCGGCGGGGACGTTTATTACCGCGCCGAAAACAATCGCTGATGTACGTGATCGTATTAGTTCACCGCAGCAACGATTCCCTTTAGAAGTGGCGGATGTTAAACACGCTGCGTTTGAAGAGTTCGTTCGTTTTTCTCACGTCGTTGATGGCGAAGCCTTTTTCATCGTACAAACTGACAACCGTAATGACGGCGAAGATGAAACGGAGTTTAGCGTACCTGTAGGAGAAACCACCACGGTTACGTGGCTTGATGAATCCATCGAGTTAACCCCGACGATTCATGACACGATCAAATACCGGGTGTTACAGCCGTAACAAATAGACATACAAAAAAGCGGCGATTGCCGTTTTTTTTGTATCTGTATCGGTTGTGTAAAGGAGATCTCCATGATAAAGTTGTGTTCTAAAAATAAATAATTTTCATTGCTATTCGTTTGTTAGGAGTATTTATGGCTTCATTTTTAAACCCCATTGTTTTGGCTATTAGTTTAGCCGCTTTCCCGAGTTTTGCTCAAACACATACTGAAATAAAAACCCTTGAGGCACTTCCCTCGCTCTCTCAAGAATCACAACACGACGCTGCGATACATAGGCTTAACCAAACCTTTGATCGCAGTCATTATGTCGATGTAAACTTTAATGATCAGTTGTCTGAAAAAATGTACCAGCGCTATATAGAGTCGCTCGATAGCCGTAAGTATTACCTAAAGCAAGAAACATTAGATAAGTATGCCGCCCTGCGCACGGGGTTTGATGATGCGGTATTAAAACGGGATCTCACATTAGCCTTCGCGCTGTACAACGAAAGCCTTAGAGCACGTTTCACTCACCACAAGTATGCGATCAGTTTACTGGAGAGCCCGATAGATTTTGATATCGAGGACAATTACCAGTATGAACGTTCTGATTTACCTCGCGCTAAAAATGACGATGAGCTCAAAGAGCTTTGGCGTCAGCGGGTGAAATATGATGCGTTAAGTTTGCACTTAACAGGTAAAGAATGGGCAGAGATCAAAGTTTTGCTCGTCAAACGTTACCACAGTGCGATGAAACAACTGATGCAACGTAAAAATGAAGATGCCTTTCAAGTGATCATGAATGCTTACGCCAATAGTATTGAAACACATACCGGTTATTTATCACCGCGTAATAGTGAACAATTTGAAACCGAAATGAACCTCTCTCTTGAAGGGATCGGGGCGATGCTCAATACTCAAGATGATCACACCGTGATACAGCGTGTGATCGCCGGCGGACCTGCAGCGAAGAGTGATGCGTTAAAAAGTAGTGACAAAATTGTCGGGGTTGCCCAAAACCAATCGCCTTTTGTCGATATTATCGGTTGGCGCCTCGATGATGTGGTTGAACTGATCAAGGGGCCGCGTGGCACCATCGTTCGCTTACAAATTTTATCGGGTAATGTGGCAACCATTAAAGAAGTGAGTCTCATTAGAGAGAAAGTTAAATTGGAAGATCGCGCTGCGAAAGTGGAGATTTTTACCCCAGAGCACGGCAGCATGTCGCCGAGATTAGCAGTGTTGACCATCCCTGGTTTTTACAACAACTTGACCCACGATGTCAAAAAAGCGTTACAACAACTTAACCCAGAGAGTTTCGATGGACTGATCATTGATCTTCGCAATAATGGCGGCGGCTCATTGCAAGAAGCGATCAGTTTAACAGGGTTGTTCATTGATCAAGGTCCCGTGGTGCAAATTCGTGGCCCCCGCGATCAGATCTCGGTCGAAAATGACCGTGAGCGCGGCCTGTTCTATTCAGATCCCGTAACCGTATTAGTGAACCGCAATAGTGCGTCGGCCAGTGAGATATTTGCGGCCGCCTTGCAAGATTATCAACGCGCGATCATTATTGGTGAGCAAACGTATGGCAAAGGAACGGTTCAACAACTACGCCCATTAGGGCGTCAGTTTGACTTATACCCACACCCATTGGGAAGTGTAAAGTACACCATGGCCAAGTTTTATCGGATCAGTGGTGGCAGCACCCAGCATAAAGGGGTTGTGCCTGACCTTGTTTTTCCTTCCGCGATAACACCCGGTGAATGGGGAGAAAGCCAAGAAGAAAATGCACTGCCTTGGGATCAGATCAAAAAAGCGACGTACCAACCGATCACCAACCTCGCGAATACGTTGAGTGTTTTGCAAAAAAAGCATCAGCAACGCACCGCACTTGATCCTGAATTCATTTACTTGAATAAAGACATCTTGGCTTACAAAGAGGCAAAAGATCGCACCAGTGTCTCGTTGAGAGCGACTACGCGACAACGTGAAGCCGACAAGTCGACGACAAGATTACTTTCCCGCTTGAATGCACGGTTAACCCGTAAGCAATTGCCAAACGTCACACGCTTGGAAGATGCGCCAGATGCGTTAAAGGGCCTCGATCCCTTCTTAGAGGAAACGGCGCGGATCACCGCTGATCTTATTGTGTTAAAAAACGCACCACCTCATTCTTGATCGCGTTGTTAACGTAAATAAAAAACCCTGTTTAAACAGGGTTTTTTATGACTTGAACAATATTTCATACCAACAATCATTCCATTATGGTACACTAATAACAATTAAAACGTTGTGAGAAAAATATGAACGAATCGAAAAGAAGAACGACTTTTTACCAACAGTTTTCCCGAGCAAACGCTACAATATTATTGCAAGAAAGTGGCAGTGGCGCTGGTGATCACCTAACACTATTACGTGAACTCATCAAAACGCAGGATTTCATCGACGTAAGTGTAAAAGTCACTGTACCTCGAAATTCATTAATGGCTTCTTGTCACAAACACATCGGCTCCGCGAAAGATTTCTTCCACGCTTGTGCCAATAATGGCTATACCCTGTCGGCAAAAAACAACCGTACTCTCGAGGTGGCCTTTTACGCGCCCAGCGTTTATCAAGGCACTCAAAAAGAAGCTACTATTTTTACCATCACAGACCCCACAACGATGTTGGTTGAAAGACTCTTCGAGAATCGTCTTGAAGAATTAAGTGAACGGTTGGTGGCCGCTGAACTGCAAAAAGCACAGGACATAAGGCTAGAGATCCGAAAAAAAGAGATCTTGCGTGAGCTGAAAAGAAATGATTACAATAAAAACAGAGGGGTTCAATATTTCATAACACATAACGTCTAGGTCAACGCGTCGAGTTAAAGGGAGCTTGTGTCGACGCGTTTCTGATCTGCCTAATTTTCCGCAAGCATCGGCAGCTTTTAACGATCCGTTACCGTGCTTTTAAGTGCGAAATATGCTATTACAATCTTTTTTTATTATGACCTCGAGGGTATTGGCATCCACCAATACTCATGAGTCTGAGCGCCCAACCGGCGCGCGGAGACAATCCTAACGCTTTAACATCACCCGCTTCTCGTGCGCGGATCGTATTGGGATCGGTGGCTACGAGCACTTGTGAAAACTTTGACAATTTCATGTCTTTCTCCTGAGTTAAGTTAAAAAAGATGGCGCACCACACGGTGTGGTTTCACGATCTAGATCTCGGGGGGGTGGAGCTGTTCATCTTAATGTTTAACCGTCTTCCAATCGTGTCCTGTCGGGTGTTGAAAGAAGCGAAGATTAAACGTCGGGGCAATGGCAAAGAGGTGGTCGAAAATATCGGACATCAATTTTTCATACACCACCCAGTTCGTGGTGTTTGAAAAACAATACACTTCTAGCGGTAAACCTTCCGGTGTTGCTTGGCGCTGTCTCACCATACAGGTCATTTCGCTATTGATCTGCAAGTGTTGCTTCAAATACAGTTCAATGTACACCCTAAACGTGCCAATGTTGGTCAACCGTTGACAATCAACATCTTCTTTGTTTTGGTTGTCAGCGGCTAGTTCGATACGCCTTTGCTTGAGGTGTTCGGACAATAACCCTACCCCTTCCAGTTTTTCTAGTTGTGTTTGATCGCAAAAGCCAATACTGCTCACATCCAAATGTAAACTGCGTTTAATACGCCGGGCACCGGTCTCTGACATGCCACGCCAATTCTGAAACGCATCGTCAATCAACGCGACGGTAGGGATCGTCGTGACCGTTTTATCGAAATTTTTCACTTTTACCGTGGTTAAGCCAATATGGATAATATCCCCATCCGCGCCATACTTTGGCATTGAGATCCAATCACCTGGTGCCACCATACGATTGGCGGAGATCTGTATGGAGGCAACCAGCCCCTTGATCGTGCTGGCAAAAACAAACAATAAAGCGGCCGCCAGTGTCGCCAATGAGGACAGTAAGATCAACGGACTTTTCCCACTGATGTAACTGATGGATAAAATAATCCCCACCATTACGATCAAGATCGTTAAAACTTGAAAAGCAGCATCAACGGGCAAATGTTGGTGTTGTCCTTTATCATCGATAACATGGCGGATCACCGATAATACGGTGATCAGCACCCGAGCGACTTGAAAGCACATTAACACTTTGGTGGCGATCAGTGTGACCTCCCCCAACAGACTCTCTGCGGGTAAAAATACCGGCGCTAAGATCATGATCAGCATCAAGGGGACTAGCATCATTAAACGGGCAAACAAACGATTATCCACCAACAGATCGTCCCATGTGTTTTTGGTACGACTGACGATACGGTGGATCATCGTCAAGAGGTAACGATGCCCGATCACGTAACTCAACCAACCGATCATCAATAATGCACTGTAAGCCAACGCAATATTAACAAAAGAAATATAAGCAACAGGCAACCCTTGCTCTGTTAACCATGTGGTGATCAATTGCTCCATGAAAGCCTCAATAAATTTAACAAATAAAATGAACAGGGGTTACTTTTGATAATCTTTACTTTCGATAGTGGTGACGGATCACAGTGAATTCACCGTAGTTCATCGGTTCACTGCTTATACAGGTAAAATCGAGAGGGATCTCGGGGAAAAATGTGTCAATCTCATGCGTCCCTGGTACTTCAGCGGTCAATAATTCATCCACCACGCCGTGCTCAAGGGCTTGTCGGTAAATCGAATCTCCGCCAAAAATAAAGCCAGTTTCAATGAGCGGATCGTTGTTGACCCGATCGATAGCATCTTCGATGGATCGGCAAACGCACACGCCTTCAATATCATCAACCAGACTGCTTGAGATCACAATCGTCAAACGACCGGGGAGCGGACGACGTTCAGGCGGGAGCGAAAGCCAAGTGTTCAGCCCCATGATCAAAGCATTTTGGCAACGGGGATCGTTGACTTTTTTTGTGGTGGTGGCTACCCATTTTTGTTCGCCTGGAATATACCAGGGTATTTTGTTTTGATACCCGATCCCACGTTGGCTATCATGGGCGACGATAAGACTGATCATGTGTTATACCTGATAAATAAGTTTTCCATATCATAACACATCACCATATCTTTGACAACAAGTCAGCAAGCTTCTTAGAGAAAATCAGTGCCGCTTACGTCTAGCATCTAAAAGCATACCGCGCGCTTTATGTAACTAAAATGGACAAAAACTCGGAGAGTAAAAAACTGTCAGATTGACTGACAGATACTAGAGGATGTAAACGCGGGTTATGTTAGAGGGCTTTATGAAAGTATAAGTTCATAAGAGCGTTTTACACCAATGGTTCGGGTTTATGAATACCATATCCCTGACCATAGTCAACACCAAACAAGCTCACTTGCTCTTCAATGGTTTTATCTTCGACAAACTCGGCAACGGTGGTAATTGAAAGCGTTTTCGCGATATCAACAACCGATCGAATAATGGCTTTGTTCACTTCGCTGTGCAGGATGTCTTTAATAAACACCCCATCTATTTTTATTGAATCCACTTGCAAGGCCAATAAATATTGAAAGGACGAAACGCCCGTTCCGAAATCGTCGAGCGCAACGCGACAACCATATTTTTTAAGATTATGCACGATGGTTTGAGCGACCTGAAACTGCTTAATCGCATCAGTTTCGGTGATCTCAAAGCTTAAACGAGAAACATCGAATGTGCAGGCGTTAAACACGGATGTGATAAAGTCCGTAAAACTTTTGTCGCTGAGCGTAGCGCCTGATAAATTGATCGCATAACGGTCGGTGTCGGTTGGGTTTTTTTCTAAATGAGCACAAAGGGTTTTGATCACCCACCGATCAACCTGGTCGGCGACATGGTACTTTTCCGCTGCCGGTAAAAAATCACCGGGAAAAACGATCGTACCGTCATGGCCGCGCAATCGAATAAGGATCTCATAATAACTGGAGTCACCTCCCCCTTTTGCAAGCGATTTCACATACTGTTTGTGAAGCATAAACCTATCGTCTTTAATCGCCGCCATTATCTGATGAACACTCCGCATTTGTTTTTGCCGGCGAGCGATCCCTTCATGTAAACAGTTATAGTTCAAGGTAGTATCCCGACCCTTTTCTTTGGCTTCTTGTAGAGCTATTTCTGCATGGGATAAGACGTTTTTGACATTAACATATTGCCGATCAACGTTGATCACAGCAATGGTGCAGGTGGTTGAGAAAGGGTTCCCTTGCCAATAAAAGATGTAACACGCAATTAATTTTCGTACTTTATCGGCTAACGCGACCGCTTTTTGTTCATTGCGACTGGGGTACCAGATAACAAATTCATCGGCATTGGTACGGTAAATGTGGTAATGCTCATGAAAGGGCAGCTTTTCTTGTAATAAATTGGCTATCTGAACCAAGTAATGATCGGCGCCCTCGTGCCCACAAACCTCATTAAAAAGTTTAAATTGATCAATATCAACCAGAAGCAGGAAGACATCTTCTTTTTGCACGATCACTTGTTGAAGATCTTTCAGCAACTCACGTCTATTATGTAGACCGGTGGTAGGATCAAAAGTTACCTCTACAAGCCACTTTCTTGCCAGACGCATAAATGAAAAACCGACAATAAAAATAAATAATAAACCCACGCCTAGAATCACCCACTGGCTACGGTTTGCCTCTTGGGCAACGAGAAGTTTAGCCTCCTTGACCTTTTTAGATAACAGATTTTCATTTTCCTCAAGCATTAGCATTGGGGCTCTATCCGCGCCTCTCATTATCGTATCGGTAGCGACAAAATCGTGGTGTTCACTTGCATAAAGAGCCTTTAAGGCTTCTTGGTATTGCTGACTGAGCAAACTATGCATCTCAATAAAATCTTTTGTGAGCGAAAAACTCGGGTGTTGAGGCGAAAGACTGTTGAGTAACGTCCGGCTCGTTTTTTTGACTTTGGCGTCTTGCCGTAGGAACTCACTAAGGTAATATTGGTAATCGTTTTCTTGATGACCGCGCAATAAAATGTTTTTCCATTCTTGAACCTGTTTTTTAAATTGCACTTGCGTACGATTAACCAATGTCAAGTGTTGGTGGATAAGGCTCTGTTTTTCTAATGCTTCTGCTGTGTTGATGTCTCTGAAGTATATCGAAAAGGCGGCTAAAAGTAAGAGTGTTACCGCAAGAGCACCCGCTGACAAATAAAGTTTCTGACGTGTTTTTAGCACAGATTTCCCATCGTATCCAAACCGCAGACACCTTGTTGTTCATGAAGTTGTTCATGAAGTTGTTCATGAAGTTGTTCATGAAGTTGTTCATAAAACATTACCACAGACAACAATATTGAGCAACAAATGCTTGTAGTTTTTTTAGCGATGCGGTATTATCGTTATAGACCAACATGGATGTGTGTTTCACTGGTGACAAAAGGAAAATTGTTATGATCCCCTTAGAATATAAAATGAAAAAAGAGCGTTTTAAGAAGTACGCCCCTTGGCTGGCGTTAATCTTGGCCGTCATTTCCCTTGGACTCCCATTGGGGCTCCTTACTAGTGACGACGTCTTGTGCGCGACTCTTATTTTGGGTGGTATACTTACCCTATCGGTGGTGCCCGAGTATATGCGTATTGAAGACTTGATCGCTCACTACCAACTTAGAGAACTGACCGATGACTTCCTCTACTCAAGCAAGCGCGTATATCAAATTGCAGACATTCCCGTCGATTTGTTTTGTTTAGTGATCGATCATGATCTTCTTGACAGTGATATTGAGTACGCGTTATGTCGTTTTGAATTCGAAGACGATAAAATAACGCCATTAACCGACGAAGACCTCCCTTGGTTGACCGAAATGATGACCCCTGGGTATGATGGAAGTGACTTCAAAGAATTTCAGCGCTGGTTAATTGAGATCATCCTCTCGACACGTCACCATCTTAATAAGCCGGAACTGAGCGATATTGATAAGCACTCAGCACCTGCAGACGTTGCTTAGTCAGCCGAACCGGTGTCGCCTAAGCTAGCATCAACGTTTTTAAGTGAACGTAAAAATAGCGCCAACCCACCAAACGCTAAGATAAAGATCGTGACCGCATCAAAAGCGGTCATGCTTTGGATCCGCAACTGGACACTGGCGATCACACCAAAAATCATAGCGGCGGCAGACAAACCAAAAAGTAACCAGCCCCAAATAGATTTCGCATTATAAAAAACCATCATGATCCCAAAAATCATCGGAATAAAAATCATGCCCGACGTTACACTGACGTTATAGGATGTATTCGCGACATTCCGAAAACTGTACAGCGAAGACCCCATACCCAACGTACTGGTCAACACAATTTTATTTAACAACAAATAAAACCCTACAACTAGCATCCCCAAACCAGAAAAGAAGTTGCCAAATCCCCCTTTTGTTCCACCAGCCCCTTCTATTTTACGCATAACACACTCCTGCCGACACCCTTTACTAATAAGACGCTTAATGTATCATATTGTGTGCAAAGCCGGCTGTTTTTTTCGCAAGGTCTTGACGGAAAAACGAGGGTCGAGTAAGGTAAGAGTGCTAACAGGGATCTGTTGGCTTCTGTCATGAAAACAAGGAATTTATCATGTTTACTTTAACGGTTTCTCGTTCGAACATCGCGTATCAAGGGGTCACTATCACCCTTTGCCTTACCTTATTTTGGTGGGTGCTTGGTACCCTAACGCCGGCCAGTTTTATTTTACATCTTATGTCATTGGCTTTTTGGTATTATTTAGTGTGTGCTCCCGACACAAAAGAAAGTAGAATGAGTGTTGAGGCACTTTCCCGGCGACAATCCATGGTCAATGCCCCCATTTATCAGTGGGGATGTTTTTTGGTTGCCACTGTTTTTGTCAACGGTGCCGTTGGAGCCATTTATGTGGCGACGCAATGCAAAAAAGGGGGTGTCGACGTCGGTTTTACGTGCGAATCGATCCCTTGGTCTATCGTAACGGCCTCATTATGGGATCAATACCACCCTATTTTACGATGGTTTCTCGATTAACCTTACTTACCCAAAAATGTAATGCTAAAAAAAGCCTCACACTGTAAAGGATGAGGCTCTTTATTTTTAGCGTTTTCGTCCGTCGCCTGGCTCCTGTATGTGCTCAGACTTGTGTTTCAAGGTTTCCCCCGAATTTTCTGGCGGCGTAATACAGCTAGCATAGTGTTTCAAGATAGCAACAGCGTGCTCGTTACCTTCACCGAACGTGCGTTCAACCTTACGCAATTGTTTCAAAATGTCGTTTGGATCTTTAAGAGCCACCGTACCACCGCTGATCGGATCGGGGTATTTTTTAACAATCGGTGGCATCATGGTTTGATAAGGGATCCCGATCAACTTGGCAAAACCATGAATATGCACTTCATTGAAAATACCGCCTTCATCGGCATCCAACGCAACGCCTATCCCACGGGCGCCAAACACCTGCGTAAAACGGGTTTTAAGCGCGTTCGCGAGGTTAACCTGCTCTTGCTCGGGTAATTGGCTGAACGGTGGGCCAGATGCTTGTTTTGGCAAGATCACGTGAGGGACAAGTTGGCCTTGATCATTCGAGGTGAAGCCGACACCCGATTGTTTCAACCATTGGTGAATATTCCCTTTATTTAGCATCACCGGTTCAATAACGACGGTTTCATCTCCCTGCTGGCGAACATCAAGTTTACTCATGGGTCCGCCTTTACGAAACAGCTGATCCGTCACTTTACTCATCGAAGGTTGACCTATGCTGCTATGAGATACAACACAGGCCGTGATCTCATCATCATCCATGCCACTTTGACGCATTAGTGTTTCCAGCTGTTTAGCTAATGTGATGGACTCATCACTGCCGTCATTTACCCAATGCACTTTCGTGTGAGTGAACCATTTTTTAAAGATATCTTTATCGGCATCAGTTAAGGGCACTGTTTTGGCTTCGGGCTCTTTCAAGCGAAAATCTCCGGTGTCGCCAACCCACTCTATATTGAGTGCATTGCCGACATTCACTTGGATCCCATTAACATTCTTTACTGACAAACAATTATCTTCAACAAAGGGAAGACTGAAAGGCAGGTTCGCGTCGTAATATTGCATCGTCTGTTGCAATTCGTTAAAGGCGATACTGTCATAAAGCCCCTCGGCAAACCAGGCAAAGTCACTTCCTGGCTTTGGCGTTCCATAGCAAATCCCGTTCAAGCCTGCGGTCGCGTGATCTAAGGTACCCGTTAAGGTTTTTGCCAACACACCTTTTTCAGGGTTCGCAGGTTTATAACAAACCATTTGAGCACCGCCACTGGTAAATGCTTGCTCTCCAGGCTTCGCGGGAGAACACATACTACCGCCATCCGACAAATCATGAAACTGTGCCGCGATCATGGATAAAGAAAAGTACTCACCATCGGCTTTTTTGATGTGTTTTTTTGCCAAAATCAATTGCCCAGACTCAAACGCGGCGGTTAACCTTTGAGGATCTAAGCCGCGACCATTGGCCAAGTGGTTGGTTATCTCTCCAACCGCTTTTTTGTGTTCAAAAGGGCTCAAGTCGGTGATAAATGGCAGAGCGGGCGTCGGTAGTCCTAGGGCATCCACTTCCAACTCGGTATTGTCCAAATCATGCAAAATAATATCTGAGCGTCGGATCAGTTCATGGAACTTGTCATACACGGGCTTGCCTTTGCCTGGATCTGGCAATGTACCAAACAAGCCGTCTTCATAGAGGGTTCGCATCAAGGTACTCGTGCGAGTGCCTGCAGCGCCTTTACCGCCGCCTGTTTTTTGATGAAAACCGGAGGTGATACTGTACTTATCCGGTTTAGGGCGGTTTTTAAGACGGCGCGGATCGGTACTGATCACCCCAAGGTGATAATTTTTACGTTCACCTTTGTCTGTGGTGAAGTTGAATTTATAATGATCAGCATAAGCGGAGTCTTTACCACCAGACGCTCCCATTTTTTCAAAGGTTAACTTACGCGCCGCGATCATCGGGTGCTCTTCGTTTGCTTTCAAGTAATCTAAAAACTGCTTGAGCATCACTTTTTCACGCCAATCGGGTTTGGCGGTTTTTTTCGTGGGTACTTTACTGGGTTTACTCGCGTTGTTTGCGCCGCCGACTAACGCTGAGCTCTTTCTGTTATTCCCTGATCCACTGCCGATATTATTACGCGCGGGCAAGTTGGTCGTTAGTCGCTTAGAAACTTGTTCGAGTTTGGTCAACATTGCTTCTCGTGTCCCATTCTTCGGCATGACGGCATCAAAATCCCCATGATTGACACTTAACGTGATCAGTCGACTGATATCTTCTAGGTTATAGGCATATTCAGAGTCTGGATTCAGGTTTTCTCGGATCAATATTTTCTCAATAGCATCCAGAAAATGACTGGCATTTTGAGCAGGTAGTCCTTGTTGCTCACCGACAAACTTTAATGATTTCCATTCATTGACCAGTTTGGTTAAGAACTTATCATCACGTTTATCGCTATCACTACCTAAAAACAGCTCGGCATTATAAGTGCCGGGAAAATAACATTTGAGCTCACATTGTTCTAAACATAAATGCGTATAGGCTAATGAGTGCGCCTTGCTAAAAACAAAGCGATCTTTTTTCGCCAAAAAAGGCGCATATAAGAGATCCGCAGATTCGTGCGTCAATTGCCGTTGTGGTTGGTGAGCAATGATTTTCTCGATGAAGGTGTCGCGGTATTCATCGACAACGGGTTTGCCCTTTTTAAGACCTGAGCGAAAAGTATCGGCTTCTTCCCAGGTAAAACCGGCGACATCTCGCATGATCACCATTAATTGCTCTTCATAAAGCATGCTGCCAAACGTATCTGATAAAACACCTGCCATCAAGGGGTCGACGGTTATCGAAGCAGGATCGGATCGTCCTCGTAAGAAGGCTGTAACGGTCTTGTCATCATCCCCTTCTCTGATCACGGCATTCAACGCAGATATCTCATTAAAGGTGCGTGGCTTCATTCGTTTTGCCAGCTTTTGCCCTGTCCACTGCCCCAGCTGAGTCAGATCAAACAAGGACTCTGTGCCGAAAACAGCGGCAATGGCAGGATCTTCATGTGCGATGGTTGCATATCCGGAAATATCGAGTAAACGACGGGCGTTATGAACACGTTCAAATATACGGTTAGACAATAAATCGTATTTTATCTCTCCCGTATCTGGGATCATGTTTTTATCAATTAATAATTCGGGCAATTCATCCGCATGCTTACCGGGGCGTGTGTTAAAACGGGTTTCTATGCCATCAGGGATCACGATAACGGTTGCGGGACTCACCACATAAGAAGACAACCCCTTATTCAAGGCGGATGCATCCTCGATCAATAATCGTTGCGCATTACTGGCACCTTTTACCGCGACATCATTACGAGACTTCCAATCATCAAGACGCTCTGCAGGGACGTTTTTAACTTTTTCTTTAACACTCGACAGTAACGTATCTTTAGCATTGCTCAACGCGAGTTTTTGCTCATCAGAGTAGCCGCCAAAAGAAACAGCGCCTTCATATGCAGCTAACAACAAGGTTTTTGCGGCTGAACGACCGCCACAATTACTCAGTGTCGCCACTTGGCCGGGGAAAGCTTCTTTCATGGCGCGACGAATGGCTTTAGGGAGTGAAAATTCCAAATCAACATCTGGCTCAGATACGCGACCAGGATCAATGAAACGTTCAAACAACAAGCCGTTTGCCACTGGATCTATGGGCGTAAAATCAAGGACATGCAACAGCAACGAAGAAACACCCGAACCACGCATCATGACACCTATATTCATGAGGTTGGCCAAGTTTTTGATCGCACAAATGTTCAAAAAATACGCGGTATACCCGTCACCTTCATCAGGGCAAACCTGAGACATTTCTTGTTCATACCTGTCGATATAGGTCGATTTCTCTGCGTCGGATAAGGTCGCTAAAAAAGCGTCCCACTTGGGTTTTAGATAGGCACTAAAGCGCGCGGACGACGATTGCGCACTCCGATTGTCAACACTACCTTTACGCAAAGGTTCCATAATGGGGGTTGACGAAAAAACGGGCGGAACAGGGCATTTGTCCACGAAAACTTGAGGGCTGATAAAAACAGACTGATCGGCCATCCCACCTTCAGGTGCCACCAAATGACGATGTGCGAAGGCTTTGTTGATCCATTCATCGATGGCGGTAGGCGACAACCCTTTACTGTCGAGTTCTTTCGCTGCGGAGACTTTGAACCACTGTTTGGCGGCATTCAATTGACGGTGATCTTTACCATGCGCAATCGTCGTTAACACGGCGCCTTTTTGGCCACTCGCCAGTCCTTTCGCTAAAGGCGGCGTAAAAGCCGCTGCGATCACCGATGGAGACAATGGCGTTTTTGCTATCACGTAATCATCGCTACCGAACTGTTGTTTTAGTTGCCAGGGCTCCTGTGTATTATTTAGGTAAATATCGGCGACTTTTTGGGCATCAAGCTGTTTCCCGAGCTCCTTATGTAAAAGATGCTCCCCAACCGATCCCGGAAAACCATCGATAGCCATACAGTGGGCAAAATGAGGCTCCAACTCCCCACTGAGCAAGCGACTTAACTCTATCCCGGCGTCTGGCTTGAACTCTGATTCAAAAACAGCACCCTCAAGCTCTAGGGCTTTGAGAGCGTTATAGCCACCAACCCCTTTACCCAAGACCACCAATTCGCCGCAAAATCGACCTTGATCTTTGACCAGCAAGGTGAGCCCAGCAACACCATGAATCCCTTTGCGTTCACAGGTGGACAAAAACTTAGGAACCCCCGCTAATGAGTTAACATCGGTCAATGCAGCTACGGCTAATTTATTGTCGTGAGCGTGCTGGACAATATCCTCTATCGACATCACACTGCGCCCGAGCGAATATGTACTTCGATTGATCAAAGACATCATTTCTGGTGTTTGGTGAAGAGAAAGTTGACTTGACGTCTTAGGCGGCTCTGGGCTCTCTGCAACCGGTATTTTAGCTATTTTACCGGCCGCATTAAAGATCCGCTGGCTTAATTTACTCAGTTCACTCACAGAATGAAAGCTGCGTTGATAGTGTTTTTCAAGCACTGCAACAAGCCCTTGATTAAAGAGGGGGTTATCAGCATCTTTCGTTAACAGGTTTTGAGAAACTTGTTTCGCGACGTCAGGGATCGTCATTACATTCTTTGCCAAAAACAAAAAAGAAGGCAAGCGATTTGTTCCTACCCTAAGGGATTTTAACGCGAATTTTAACTCATCAATGTGCGCCGTGGCTTGACGATAATAGTCAGTCAACACCACTGGACGCTTCACCAGATCGCTGGGGGGGTCAATAAAGAATTGTTTCGCTGCTTCGCGGGCTAATCGCCCATAAACATCACGCCCATCAACATCTGCAAAATATTGCGCCATCATTTTATTGCTGAACTGCACCGCATTTAATTGACGACCGAGGCGTGCCTTCACTAAGGCTTCAATATGGGCATACGCCGGCGTGTCTTTTGCCGCTATGGGTGTTGTAGGTGATGTCATTACTGCTCCCTCTTTCAATATAATTGATGGTATCACATTTCAATTCAGTAAAGTCGTTTTTGCGGCGAAATAATCCCTGGCGGCGGATCACGATCGCATCAAGGAAAAGCATTCAGGCTATCAAAAAAACAAATCAAGCTCTATTATTGTCAGAGATAAAAAAAAGACCTCTCGAACCTTTTTTCGATCGCCGTCCAATCCAAATCCATCCGTAGCATTGATGAATATTTGCCAAACACGGCATGTGTTCAATTGACTAAATGGCCTACGCCACTATTTCTTGTATGCGCAAGGCTACTTTTATTATGGCCGATGTCCTCTTCCGACTTATAGAGATTGCTCGACAAAACTAAAAATGAGGGCATAAAAAAACCCGACCATTAACGGACGGGCTTTTTTACGTATTACCTACTATAAATAAGGGAAGTAACGTAATTCCAAACCGTAACGCTCTTCGTCTGAATTGCTTGCGGCATAAGCGGCAATCGCAAAATTATCTGCGACTGACCATTGTATTTCACCGCCAACCATAGTTTCGCTTTCTTCATGTTCTAACGATAAACCTAACAAAACACCGTTACTGAAATCATGCTTGTAACCGACTTTGGCCACAAAGTTTTCATCGGAAACTTCTGAACGTTCGTTCATGTCGCCGATATTCATCGGCAACGTATTAGTAGCTTTACGTGAATACCCACCGACTTCAACAAACAAGTAATCAACATCATTTAAAGCATATTGCTTACCTAACATGATTTGGTAAACATCTAACTCCATTTCGGTATCCATACTCATGTCCGACAAGCTAAAGTTCACATCATCTTCTGCATGCGTGTAGTCGAACGTGGCATAAACACCATTTGTCCATTGATGCCCCACGCCGAGCTGCAAACCCACTAAGCTAACATCTGAAATACCGCGCACAGTTGAGTCAACTTGGATATTTGCAACACCTAAGTCCAAATGGCTTTCGCTAATCTGGTTGATGTTTGATTGAGTTGCGTGTGCACTGCCGGCTGCGAAAAGGGCTAAAGCGAGAAACGTTTTTTTCATGAGAATTCCTTGAATATGGGTTAGTACTATCATCTGACAGTGCCGGCTATACTAGCGCATTTTATCGTAAATGTCCCGAAAAAAAGCAAAAAAGTGTTGTTTTTTCTAGGTTTGTCTATTAATAGATTAACCCGGGAGCGTTAATCTGACGACATGAGGCTTAGGAACATCCAAGACTTGGTGTTTTTTTAGCATTTTAAGCAACAGATCGGATTGTTTTACGGATAACTCTTTTTTAGCGGATAATTGTTTTTCAATGCTATTGACAAAGGACTGCTCCCAATCAGAAAGTGAGGCGAGCTTCGACGGCGTATTCAAAATACGATCGATCCCGAGGGTGAATTGGCGTGAAAGATTAAGGGGCATAACGATCCTTTTGGCGAACGAAAGAAAAAAACATATTATCATAAAATTAGCGCAAAGGGCTTATAGAACGAGTAATAAAAACATTAACTGGGCGCGAGGTGATTGCACTTAGCTGATAAGGTAAGTTGAACCGCGTTCAAACGGACGTGTTGCTCAAGCGGCACCCCTTGACAACATTCATTTTGATCGATGTTTTTACGCAACGTTGGTGTCAAAAAACCGTGAGGTTCGGTAATACGCCGATTTTTCAGACACTTTCAAGGGTAGATGCGGACATACTCTTTGTCATTTAAGTGAAATAAAAGCTTGATTTACGATATTTACCACGTTAACATAGCCACAGTTAAAAAAGAAGTTACAACTTTACGGATGTGGCGAAATTGGTAGACGCGTATGCTTGAGGGGCATATACTTAACAGTGTGCGGGTTCGAGTCCCGCCATCCGTACCAAACAAGAAAAAAGAAGCCTGGCGATCATTTCCCAGGCTTTTTTTACATACAAGGAAAGTAAGCCTCACATAAAAAAGGCCTGCGGGACACTTCACACCTATTCTTCACTACTTTTGTAAAATCTTACAAACCCAATTTTTTCATAAAGCCTCACGCACTTTTGGTTAAGCTTCCGACAACAATCTCTAGCTGAGTTTAAGTATGCCCCAAACAACTCGATACATAACCTCGCGTTACTTATTGACGTGTTCACATCTCCTTGGGTTGCAAGCCCTAAGCAAATGTTTAATGGCATTTATATCAACCTCATTTTATTTCCTCCACACTTTCTCCACTATTGACATGTATTGTCATCAGCACACCCTCTCTTATTTACAAAAATCATGGAATTAAAGGAATGTTAATATGAATCTTAAGTTATTAATCAAGCTAGCGTTATGCTTGTCAATAGGTTTGCTTTTTGCAAACCCATCGGCTTTTGCAGGAGAACACTACAAACTGCAAATTAAGAATGTTACATGGGATGGACTAAAGCTAAAATGGTACTGCAAAGGAAAAAGAGTCGACATGGACACTTTCCCCCCCTACAAGAAAATATCTAGAGAATTATCTACGCATAAGTGCCCAAACATTGAGGACTTAACGATAAAGATATACCCCTCGACTTACATTTTTAAAAGGGCTATGAATGGTTACGTCGGCCTCAATGCATACAAGAACATGGTTAGCTCAAGTGATTTCCATGTTAGCAATCTACCAAAAATATTTTTGAAAAGTTCGTTTTTAACTGAAATAAAGTTCGACAAAATCCCTGGTGGTCGTAAGCAAATGAACGGAAGAAAAAAATGCATAGCCGTAATGCCAGATGCATATTACATGGCACTATACGGGGGCTCCGCCGCAATTTACCCAGCATTTTACCCAAGAAAATGTTAAAAAAAAGTTAAGTTTAGCAATATGGGTAAGTTCATTGTCCATGTTGCTTTTTTAAACAAAGACAAAAGACTGAATTCAACTAGCTTGTGTGGAAACATTATAGCTGAGATAAAGTTATATCAAAGGTGAGAAGTATGAACAATGGTAACCGGTTGTCTTTTTTCGCTGGAGCTTTATTCGGCTCAGTAATATGCGGACTTTCCATGCTAGTGCTAACAAGTAAGGATGCAGATACATCTACCGCAATAAACAATGAATACCCCGACTTAAACTCTTCCGAATTACATCTAGATGAAACAGTTAAAAGAATAAATATAACATCCTCAAATGGCAGTCAATCCTCAAGCAGCAGTCAAACCTCACAAGTTAGAAGTACTATTACCAAGTGTGAAGAACCAATTGATGAAGTGAAAACCATTGCCGAAGTAAGCATTAATGCTGAATATTTTTTAAATCACATCAATGCACAGAAGGAGACGTATATCGATGCCATTAAACATAAATTACTAGAGACAGATCCCGAAAACTTAGTGAAAATAAATGAAGTCTTAGACGATCTAATGCAAGTTACTCCTGACGCGCTCAATAAGCAAGAAACAACCAGAGTACTCAACTCGGTCATTAATAGTTATAGCTCACCAGTTATTGAACGTATGAGAGCACTGCAACACATTAAAAACAATATTGAACAAGTGAGCTTAAGTCAGCTAGAAACTTTGTTTTTCAATGAATCATATAATAACGCTGAACTAGCATGGGAAGCACTTAACATTGTGAACAGCAGCCCTTTAACCCCAGAGAAAAGGCAAACTTTGATTAACATGAAAAGCACAAATAATAAAGATGATGAATTTAGTTCATCGCTGGATAAAATGATTAGTGATTATGATTCAGGTGAAACATTTGATATGCGATTGCTGATGCAAGTTAATACAGAAAGCCTACAAAAATCAATGCTTGACAATTAGGTTATACAATTGCCTCCTTACTCTAGTAGAGACTCATTTGGAATTCAATAAAGCTTCTTTACTGGCTTTACTATTTTTGATAACCTCATTAAATTTTCTATACGGTTTTCAGTTAACATGATCACAAACATTCGCAATTTTTCAATAGAGCCAACCACCCTAATACTCCCTGTTTATCCCGCAAAGCTAACCCTCTAATGCTAAGCTTATCGTAAGCTTTTTTATTACGTTTTGTCACATTACTCCCTAATTAAGTTAATCCCCTCTTAACTGGGGAAGGAGCAATTAGAACTTATTAGTCTATGCGACAATTAAATGGGTAGCGACACCACTATTTTTAGACCGCCCAAGGTCGATTTTTCAGCATGTATGTCTCCGTCATGAGCCCGAGTCAACCCTTTACAAATGGCTAACCCTAAGCCTGAACCGCCAGTTTCTCGATTTCTAGAGCTCTCTACTCTATATAAGCGTTCAAAAACCTTTGTGAGGTGTTTATCATCAATACTTGGCGCAGAATCCTCTGTTATAAAGCTTATTCTTTCGTTATCTAACTTAGCTTCAAAGACTACTTCTCCCGGTTGATCAGTGTACTTAATACTATTATTTAAAATATTGAGTAATGTTTGTTTTATCTTACTTAAATCGATGTTAACAATAAGTTCTTCGGGAATATTATTAACAAATGAGAATGACAAATTTGTAGCAGAAAAACAGAGTTCCATTTCTTTTTGCCATTGACTTAACAAGGCTCTAGCATTCGCTTTTTGTAAATCAAGTTGGAGTATTCCTGAATCACATTGAGAAAATAACTGAATGTCTTGAATCAGTTTTTCTAAATCTTTCAGCTTTAAATCTAAGGCGTCATATGCGGCATTAACATCGTCTTCCATACCATCTTTAAGTGACTCAACTTGAAGCTTAAGTACGGTTAATGGCGTGACTAATTCATGTGATATATCGGCAAGTAGTTGATTTTTCTTTTCGACTAGCACCTCCATTAATGTGGTTCGCTCTTCAATGAGTTCCTTCTTGTAAAGTTCTTGTTTTCTTTTAATTAACAATGCGTGATTTTCTCTTTCCATACGCAATAGTTTTTGCGCTTCAATTCTTTTATGTTTTTCCGCATCTGTTAGCTCTTTCTTATATCTTCCTGTTAAATAGACTATGGCAACTGTAAAAAATAATAATTCAAGGATAAACCCTAGTTTTGTCATCATGGTGATGTGAATGTCGGTTAAATTGATAACACCTACGCTAGTTAAAGCCGCGTATACATTATTTAATAATACATTACACAGTGCGCCCAAGATGAAAAATTGAGATGTCCATAATCTTTTTTTATATGCCCATATGCCAGTAAGTAATGGTAAGGGAGCTAAAAGCAATAACGTAACAATGATGGCGTGTGAAACGTCGATAAATAAATTAAAGAGAAGTAAGCTAAACATAAATGCCATTAGCCCAATGTACGTTTTGTTTAAACGGGGCGCTCTTTTCTTTAAATCAAATAGCTGTACCGTAAAAAAAAAATAAGAGATATAGGTTAAAAGTATAAAACAATTAGGCGTATATTTATTGATGTGTGGTGATTGTGGCCACATAAATTGAAAATTAAACCCCGCCACTTCACTCAAGTAGAATGAAATTGACAAAGACAACGCAGCTAATGCCGCTGATTTATAGTTTGGGGTAAAGGTGAGCTGAAATACACTCAAGATAAAAATAATAAGCGAAAACGCTACTAGCCCACTATTAATAGTGATATGAAGAAGTCGTTCGCTTTCTATACTCTTTTTGTCGTAAAGCTTAAACTCTAAAGGGATATTTGCGAAGCCAGTGTATTCAATTAATAAACTTATCTTCGTGGACTTTTCATTTTCGATAGGTATAACAATTAACGGATGTTGAAAATATCGCTCACTAAAAGGCTTGGTGTCATTAAAAATAAGCTGCCATGTACCTTTATCATCCAACATATAAGCGCGTAATAAAGGCACATTAGGGAACATGGTATTAATAAACCAGGGCTGCTTATTCATACTGCCTTGTATCAAATCAATTTTGTACCATAATTTTTCAGGTGTCGGTTTAAATTTTTTACCATTTATCGGCATAAAATGAGGTTGTGTTAATAATAGCTCTGTTGGAGACTCTGCATCGGAATATACATAAGAGACATAATCGGATAAGTCGATACCATTAGCTTTATTGGGTAATAAATAATCCGCAGCGTGAATTGGAAAAACAAGTAATAACAACGCAATTAATAAAATCTGTTTTATATAACGTGGTATTTTCATATTGAGTACGCTTAATTATGTTCATGCATGATTATTGTAAAATTCTTAAGTTATATCGTTTCGAAAGAGGAGTTACATTATTAAGTTTTGTTGTATTATATCCCTAACTATACAGCGCATTTTCACTTAAAGTAGATTGCTCGCTATAACTTTTTAGATATTGGTATGTATTGGTAGCCTGCGCCATAAACACAATCGATAACTAGGTCTTCAATGCCTAAATTTCTAATTTTCTTTCTTAAGTTTTTTACATGGCTATCAACGGCACGTTCAGTAATATCTCTTTCTTCTGTATAGGCTAAGTTCATAATTTGTTGCCTTGAATAAACTCTACTTGGTTTTGCATACAATAAGCTCATGAGGGAAAACTCTAGTTTAGTCAGCTTAATCGAACTTTTTTGTTGATAAATTAATTGCATTGATTGTTTATCAAGATACAAGGTACTAGACGCATCTACGATATCAAAGCGTTTTAGGACAGCCTTAACCCTTAATACTAATTCTTTAGCGTTAAAGGGCTTGCAAACGTAATCATCTGCACCTGCTTCTAATCCAACAATGCGGTCAACTTCACTTGCTTTAGCAGTAAGCATTATAACGGGAACATCAGAAAACTCTCGGAGTTCTTTGCAGCAATCTATTCCGCTTTTTACGGGGAGCATAACGTCAAGTATGATCAATTTAGGTGACATTTGACGAACATTTTTAACTACTTCACTACCATCATTTAATACGGAAACATCAAATCCTGCATGCTTTAAATATTTATGTAGGTATTCAGCAATTTGTCTTTCATCTTCAACAATTAATATTTTAATCATTAATATCCTGATAATTATTTAAGTGACTTCACCTCAAAGTGAAGTACACTTTAAGGTGAAATGTCGTTGCTGTCAAAAAAAACTTTACATCTGCGGTGCTATATTCAACGATAAGGTGAAGCTTATTTTTCTTATTATTAATAATAGTTGCTGTAGATTGAATACACCAGATGCATAGGTATATTTGGCGTCATTTGCCAACATGTTGACGATAACTTGCTCTAAAAGCTGTAAATTGACGTTTGTCCCACTGCGCACTTGCTAAATTTTATTGACCCCACTGACGGAGTCTACTTAAAGGGGGTTAAATTTGAATCCGGATCTAGGTTAAGCTTTCGGCAATAATCTCTAGCTGAGGTTAAACCTGTCCCAAACAAACCCATATATAACACCGCGTTACTGGTTGACTTATTATCCTTAATTAGCTGTCTGGCGTTAGACATAACAAGTAAGTCGTCGAACAATCCTTTTCGCTCTAACTTTTTTATTCTTTCATTTTTACCATCAATCATTTCTTGCATTGAACCTGAGTATCGAACACAGTCTTTATGATGACCAATACCGCCACACGTAAAGTGAGCACAACCCATAACTGAACATTCCATAGTCATTCCCCGTCTACTCTTGTGTAATAGGTTTATTTTTTAATAAGCCTTGTTAATTTTGTGTATTCGATTCTAAAATATTTAGCGGCTTGCTTTAGGTTTTTGAAGGGGAATCCATTAATCGTTGCTTTAGAACCGCGCGGGGGGGGTAATAATCGATTTAAACTCAATATCATCAAACATATTCAAACGCTAACCTTGTATAATCATAAATCACGCTTGGCGCGGTTTATGTTTGCTTTGTACCTAATTGCGGCTTTAGGCAAGGTGAAATAACTTATCGTACCGAAGATCCAAAAGGTCAGTGGTAAAGATATAAATAGCAATGTACACAAGATCACTTTACAAAATTCTAATGGTAACTCGACCAGTGAAAAGTCAGTAAAAAAATCACGCCACATAACCAATAATTTCCCGCAACTTTTGAATGATATTATACCCGCCCACAAAGCCCAATAATCAATAAGCCAAGCCTCATAACCATAAGCAACAGCATTAGTTGGGTTATCTATAAAGTCTTTGAAATTCATCATCGTCATTTCTCCGTCTACTTTTAAATAAAATCATCTATTGGTTATGATCGTTAATAAATTAACCCCCGCTTGTGGCGGGGTTTGCGTGGCACACAACATCGCTCAACAGTGAGGAAAAATAATAGTCTAAGCTTTTATTTACTCACTACAACCAACACATGCCTCTGTCTTTTGCATTTTAAATATTTTCATATTAAAACCTTACGTTGATGTGACCGACAGGTTAAAAAGAGAATCCCACTTATTGTCAAGGCTACTTGTCACTGATTTGCTTAATTCTGCGTTTTCCAGTTCAAGTTGAGCGGCAGACATATACGCAACAACAAAAATCTCTAACTGTTTTAACTGCGCTGGTGAAACATTAATTTTATCGTTGATTGTTGTTGCTAGCTCCAACATTTCCATAACTTCCATAGATTTTCCTTTTTTTTATAAACGTTGTTTAAAGTAATGTATCACCTTTCGCCTAGGCGATCCGATTTTTATCGTGTTATTTAGCGACTAAGGGAGGTTGCTGTATTTTTTTTCCAGTGCCGCAAGCGAATGAGTAGGGAGGGAGGCGAAGTCCTCGACTTCTTGTTGATACATTTGATTTATTCCTTTATTCGAGGCTTGCTGTTGTTCAGCGCGTTGTGCCAAGAGTACCGACAACGGGATCGTGGTATCTAGAGGCAACGGGTTTCCTTCAACAACACTACCAAAGACGTGCCAGTCGGCCTTGCCGTGTTCCTGTAAATGTTGCACCATCGCCGTTTCCTTTGCCTTTTCAACAGTTTGTTGGCAAACAGTGATCATGCTGCGATTTTGCTTTCCATCGACGATCACAAGGGTAATAGTGGGAAATATGATTTTTGCTTCTTCGCTTGCCTGGGCGATTCTTTTTGCACGTTCATTCATTTTTAATTGTCCTTTTAGCGAGCACTGACGCAGGTGTCGTTTATTATTTCTTCTTGATAAAGCGCAATAAAGCCTAAACTTGGGTGCAGATATGTTGAGATCTTTTGCCCTGTATCGTTTAAGCATTCACCAATAAGGGTGCCCATTTTTTGTTTTGAAAAACGCGTAAACATCGGTTTCGTCAAGGCGACCTCTTTCCCCCAGTTGCCGGCATGTCTTTCAAAGTCAGGGCTGGCTTTTAGTCCATATTCAAACAACGCACCCACGCCATACTTGGGGTGTTCAAAGGTACAGACTCGATAGCTAATGTTCGCTGATGGGTGGTGGTCGATGGAGAGTATTTTAACAGGATCGCCATGACATTTATGGTACGCTGACGTTGCGTTGCTTGACAACCAAGCAAGGTTTCCGATTTGATGGTAGAAGCGCCAATGTGTCACATCGGCACTGTCGTTAGCAACATCAACCTTTTCAAGCCATTGGGGCAAGCCGCCGTTACTGCGGAGTGTGCGTTTAGCTTCGATCTTTGTGTTACCATGACGTATTTTACAGTCATAGTGCCCATCTGGGGGGAGATGTTCGCTAACCGCGATCCATTCACTCATTTTTGCTCTCTTTATTTAGCCCACATTCGATAACCAATAATACCATGGTGTGTAAATAATTTCAAGCAATCGCCTTTAGGGAAGGCCGCACGTTAGTAGAGATTTCCCACTGGCTTTAGGTAAAGTTCAATCAATAAAGATCATGTGACGGTTTTTAATATCTGACCCATTTCCGCCATTTCGGCTATATCATGCTCAGCTTGCTCTTCATACAATTTCTGAGCCGGCCCAAGGCTACTTTCCGCGTTCGGGTAAAGCCCTGCTTCAATTTCGCGCAAAGCGATCACGGTCGGCTTGTCATTTTCTGCAGGCACTAAGGGGACTTTTCCCCCAATCGCGATCTCTCGAGCGCGCTTTGATGCGACGAGCACCAAATCAAAGCGATTGCCAATTTTTTCAACAGCGTCTTCTACAGTAACTCGTGCCATGTGTCTCTCCAATGCAATAATAAAACGTGAGGGGAATAAGAACGGTGATAAAGGCAGTGTACTCCCTCTCTCCGTTTTTTGCCACTTTAATTGAAAGCGGGCGTTAACTATGTCTTAGTTGCGATCAAAAAAACGCCTTCTGCTTTTTGCGTTTAACAACATTGGTTTAACGTATCATTTAGTGCTTGGGTAAACATCTGAATGAAATAATCCAAGGCAAAGACCTGATCGTTTTTTAAGCGCGGCGCATTTAACGCATCGTAATACAGCGAACGCGTATCCATAATCGCTTCACTCAACTGGAAAGGCACGGTCGTTTTTAAGCCCGCCATTAGTTGCTTGTTGAGGATTAGGCGTCCGCTTCGCCCATTGCCATCGAACAAGGGGTGTATCGCTTCGTACTGCCCATGCATCAACGCTGATTTCAACCAAAAAGACAGGGGATAACACGTTTGTTCGAACGCGAGCAAGTCGGCAAGTAATCGGTTGATCGCGGCACTTGTGCTTGGCGGGGTGTACTCAACGGTGCCGCGATAAACGAGCCGCGTCACACGATTTTTTTTTGGTTTTCTTACGCCAATACAATCGGGGGTGATGCAAGCCGACAATTGAGTTATATAGGCAGGATCGAACCCTTGGGAAAAAGGCACTGCCCAGGCCGCGCGTAAACCGCCATCATCACAATTTGCGATACTTTCGATCTGGTTAGAGTAACGGGCTTCATTGCGCAACATTTCTTCCAGTAACGACGCAGAAGGAACGACACCCTCAAGGTGACTGGCCATCACCGCTAACTCACGTATATTCCCCTCAAAACGAGGGAGTTCTAAAGATGCAAGAGAAAGTGCTGAGAGCAACGGCAATTTATTGTACGGTTTATTTCTATCAAACTTCGCCGGGTTCGCGCGTTCTTCTTTGTATTGAGCATGCATATTTAGCATCATGGCTATTTGTTGCTCTTCGGGACTTAAGGGGCGCATTTTAATCATCCTCCCACTGTACGTTTAACGTAAGTGGCTCTGGGGGCGCAATTGACAACGGCGTTCTACGCGACAGGGCACTTTTAGCACTGAGCTGCGCGATGGCATAGATAAAAGCGGCCGGATCATTATTGGCATAACGGCCACTGCTTTCATACGGGTTAAGTTCGACAACCTGGTACCCTTTGATCGTCCGGGCAACATCAAGGACGTAAAGTAGCGGGTAGTTTTTCTCCTGCTCGGCAAACGCTTGAGCAAAGGCAATGGCGTCTTGAGGGACGGGGATATCTTTGTAATCCACGACACGTGAGGTGGAAACGACTTGGCCATCGACAATAAAACAGCGGTATTCTATGTTTTTATTGTCAGAAAGCCCGTCTTGGGCGATCAACATTAAGTCACTCACGATGAAATCATCTTGAATATGGACGCGTGATCGCGTACCGCATTGTGTTTGCTCACGATAAGGGCAATACCAATTCGGTGAGGTAAAAAGAAAAGAAACCCCCTCATTTAAAGGGAGGCCGTATTCTCGGACGCCCGGACTTTCCCCCTGCTTAAAGGGGGACAGGGCTTTTTCATTCTCGAAGGGATGATGAAGACTCAATTCTTGACGAGGCCCTTTATTGAGTGTTTTAATAAAACAAGGGATCGGCACCTCGGCTTTTAACAACCATTGGGCAAATGTTTTATTGTCGACAATGGACAATTTTCGTTGTAAAAAACGCTCAGGATCCATCAAGCCGTCAGGCCAGCGAAGGAGCTGTTGATACGCTGGATCTGACAACAGGGGAATGAACCCTAAATAATCTTTTTTTAGCGCGCCCTGCAGGCGTAAAATTAACCGTATGTCTGCTGACACCAATGTTTCAATCGAGACGTTGGTGTCGAGTAGCTCGCCATCGAGAGAAAGAACAAAGTACGGGCTCTCTTGGTGTCGACATGCCTGCACTTCCATTCCGCGCTCGCGCAATACGCAATAATCAAACGATTCATCTTGTTGATCGGGGAAATACAGGGCGATCTGCAACGCTTTAACATAATCGTCATGGTGTTTAAATTCAAAGCAATGCACCAATATATAAGGTATTGTCATGGCTGTGGCTCCAGTGGGTTTTCCCTTCGAAACTTTAGTGTATCAAGGTTACCAACCCATTACAAGAGTTTCGAGAGACAACCACACATGGCGCGGGCGCTTTTTCTTAGGCGCGCCGACGCGACATGGATACGTCGAGTGCGGCGTGCTCTACCGGCTCTAAAGGCTCTACCGATAAAACGAGGGCTTGTTCGGGGGAGAAGATTTTGTATTCGGCTTGCATGGCGGTTTCCCCGTTTCCTCCTTGGATTAAACCATCAAAACCAGCTTCAACAAACCAAGCAACGTAGTCAGGCTCATCAAACACAGGGTAAGCATCCATGTAAAGCTCGTCCAAGGCCGTATCACCACCCATGACAAGCAATTGTTCAAGAGCTTCTTTGGGCTCCAAATGATCTAATTGTTTGGCTTCGATCACGTCTGCCCAATTGTCGGTGTTGCTTAAGTGATCGATTTGTGCCCGCGCGATCATGATGGTGCGCTCCAGCCCAACCGCATTGATCAGCAGCTTCAAATCGACAAACGGATCATCAGGATCATTAAAGACCGGGTTGTTAATGGTCAGTTGAGCTTGGATCAACCGTGGGGAATGCAAGGTGTCTTTTTTGATATCATTGGGGTTGGTCGCATAGGTTAGCGCCGCTTCTTTTGAGCCAAAAGAATAACTGCCACGACGAGAGTGTAAAATGTCATTGTCCGTATTTGGGCCATGTTCACCACGGTACGCCGTTACGACAAATGGGGTTGGTGCGGTCATTGCCGTATCCAACACGCGAGACAAATGAGAGAAATTTGATTGGACGAGTAATGCTGTTGATGATTTTTTCAAGCAATTGAGCAGCGCGCTTTGAACCTCAGCTGTTTCGCCTAGAGGCGCGGGGACATGTTTTCGCATCACATCATTGGCCAAGCGTAACAATTGCTTTTCCGACAAGGCCGATTGGTAGGTGTTGCGTAAGGTGGTGAGTTCATCCAAAAATATATTCACAAGGCGCTCCTGTTCTGGTTCGCCTTATAATATCACAGTTGCCCGCTAAAAAACGTATATAAAACCCCGACTTTCCTTAGAACGATTTGTCATTGACCCGAAACTCCAAGAGAACTTTCTCATCAAAGTCGATCACTTCCTTGCCGGTGTCTGGATGAAAATAAGGTGTGGGTTTCTGGCGACGTTTGCCGATCAAGGACAGTGGCACTTCAACATCCTCGCCTGATAACGGATCTCTTAACCAAAGTTCCATGGTGAATAGTTGTGTCGGATAACCGGTTGCATAAGCAGTTGCTGACACTAGAGCTAGGGTGCGCCGTTCTTTATCGGGCACGTCGGGGTAGACGTCACCGAGCTCACCATCGGTCAAGTCCCAGAGCGCTTTCGCAGACAGGAGTTGTTTTTTTGAGATCGTCCCAGACAACAAATTGTCAATCCAGCCTTTAGCAAATCGCGGATCATTGACTCTGTCCTTTTCTGCGCCCACCAAGTGTGAAGACCAAATATCATCTATCTTTGCCTTGATCCCCTGCCAGTAAGCGCATTCTTCGGCAGACAGGTCGGGTGTAACGTTCGTTTCACTCATGCATACTCTCAGTCAATCTAGTTGACAATCAATTCATTGATAGGTATTATGATACCCTATATTCTCGTCAAAAAAAAGCCCTATACATGATTGAAAAACTTGTTTTCACCTCGCCCGCCAAAGCGCACAGTCAGCTAAACTATGTCGCAGAGTTACCTGCCATCAAAGCCTTAAACAGCGAGATCACCTTTAAGCCGGGGTTGAATATCATTGTCGGCCCCAATGGCTCGGGAAAAACCTCGTTATTAAAAGTGATCGCCCATCACCTTGCGGCCGCGCAACTGGGCGAAAGTGCGATCAGTAAGCAGTGGTTACAAGCGATCCATTGGACACAAGACGAGCAGGGGAACGAATCCCCGGCTAGCCCTTGTGTGATAAATCATGATGGCCAACCGATCCTTTATGGCGATCCGCGACGCACCACCGGTGTTTCTACTGCGGGTATTGATCAAGAAAATTATGGTCAAGGGTTAATGGAAATCATGGCGATGAAAGAAGAGTCCTCCGGAGAGCAATGTAATCGTCGCATCAGCCCCTTTTTGCAAGTGTTGCAAGGACATGCCAATTTTCCGCCCGGGATCCTCAACTTGATCGGCGATTTGTCCTCGCTGGGAGAGCGCAGTCAAGCACGGCTCGCCCAAGTCGATCGCGACTGGCTGACGGCGACGATCCCCCGTGGTCAACAAACCATTTTGTTGGATGAGCCCGAAGCCGGCTTAGGGCTGATGAACCAAATTTTGTTATGGGGTCGTATTTTACGCGATCCTGCGATCTGTGAACGTTATCAGATCATTTTAGTCTCGCACTCCAATCAATGTTTAGACTTTGAGCATGCGCATTATGTCGAATTGCGTCCGGGTTACCTTGACGCGTGTCGACAGTTGGCCGCGGGTAAACTATCGTTTGATGAGGCGGCGAGGTTCGCCTCTAATATGCCGCAACAATTATCCACGCGAGAATTAAAGCTGTTGCGCGAGATCCGCAAACAACAGGGAGAGTTTCACAAAGGCAAGTGCGTTAAAACCGCCGATCGCTTGGAAGACTTGTCCTTGATCCATGCCTACCGCTCACGACGCCGTATCGCAGAGCGTCCAAAAGGGCGTGAGATCTGGACAGCCACCTTACCGACGAACGACACCCATTGCTACGAGATTACCAGTAAAGGCATGCAATTACTCGACATGCATCAAAAAGACTCTCTGTGATCGTTTTTTATATTTGACCCCTCAACCTAAGCGTGTTATGTTATAGATATGGCTCGCTTAGCCTATCCTTGCCGTGAGGAAAACAAAGTAAGAAACCCCCTTAAACAATCCATCAACATTACTGTTGGGTTGTGTGAACGGCACATGCAACCATGATAAACAGTAAGGAAAATCGATGGAACATTCGATCGCACGTCCGAGCACACTGCACTACCAAACAACCCTTACCTTTGAGATGCGCGAACGCGTCAAAAAAGATGCAAAGCACTGTTACCAATTACTCAAAAGCATTCAGCCGTCATTGTCATACAAACTGACCGAGCAATACGATCTGTATGCGCAATTCTTTGGTGCCGACAATTTCAGCCAAAGTTGCGTACACGCTCAGCACACGATCAAAGGGGATTATATAACGCCTTTCACATTGCCGGTGATCACCATACGGGTGGAAGAAAAATTATCGGCCTTATTGGGTGATGTCACTTTGGGTAAGCAGGCATACCGTTTACTGGCCGAGCAGTTGGGCACGGTTTCCCGTCAAGAAACATCAACATGTAATGTGCTCGGTACGGATGTGACGGTGCATGATGAAAGCCGTTACACGTTACATTATACTCCAAATAATCTTCCTCATGAGCGTATTTCTGTTTTTTTGACACACGAGGACATGTCGATGCTTTACCCGCGTTTATGCCAAATGAGCAAAAACAACCAGAAAGAACGGAATCCTGAGAAAAACGCGATCAATTGGCCTCGAGTTAGGCGTGAGCCTGGGGATCATAAGACACCCATCGATGTCAACTTACCGCGCTATCGCACGCCGAAAAATCGGACAATCAATGCCTTTGGCAAAGCTTCAAGAGGCTGTCAATATTATCATCGTGCGGCTCTCTTTAGTTACGGGCTGAATAATCAGACAGCCCCCGGTTTATCAACAGAAACATTGTATATGGATTGTTACTTAGATGACCAACAACTTGACGCGTTGATCCGCCAATGTGCCGCGGTGCTACCACAGTCTTAACATTGAAAAGAACATAGAAAAAGGCTCAACGTTTACGTGTTGAGCCTTTTTCTATCACCTACGTTATTTTTCGGGGGTGTAACAGATCGCTTTAGTGGGCACCAGTTCAATAACGGCTTGAAGCAAGGTGGTTTGGTAACCGCACCAAGGAGCGTCGACCACTTCACCGCCCTCGCTGGCTTCAACGGGAAGGCGCAGCTGTCTAGTCCAGGCATCCTCCGTATGCGGTGACAAGGGATCTGTCGCCGCCAACCACGGTTTGTTTTGGTATGCTTCGGGGCGAGGGTGGTCTTTCGGTAGCGATGAAAAATAACCGTGCGCCACTTCATAATGTTGACTCAACCGCGTTAGCGCTTGTGTGGCAATCGTGAGTTCACGCCAAATAACTGGCACTGTACGTGTGTGGATATTTTCCATCGCATTACGGTAGGTGACTTTCAGCTGAAACATAGATGGATCCTAAAACAAGTTAAAAATGAGGGTAAATAATAACAGAAATATTGAAATATCGCAATACAAACAGCACAACACTTTGGAGGGGAATGTGATACCATTACGTTATCGCCCACGAACGGTTAGAAGTCAGCATGAGTACACATTTATCACACTCGAACATTTGGTACCACGGCTCCCCCAAAGATCTTACTGAGCTTCGCCGCGATGTCGAACGCGAGAATCGGGGCACCAATGTCGCGGGGATCTACTTGATCCAAAATGAACCGGTGGCACGCGAGTATGCGGCGAGACATGGCGGATCTGGATTTGTTTACGAAGCGGAGCCGCACACAACATTACCCTTTATTGAGCACATTACACCGTTAACGCCGGTGATGATGGAGGCCTATGTTCAATTACTCGTGGCGAACACCACCTATAAAGAAAGGTGGGCTAGAGATGTTCTGGTGTATGAGGCATTACGCGATGGGAGACTCAAACAAGATCTTGATGGCGACATTAAGCGGCAAGTATATCAAGCTGCGGGGCATGATAGCTATCTCTTTAATGATATGGGCGATCAAGTACTGGTAGTCTTTGAGCCGGAAGATCTTACCTTGTTAAATAAATTCATTCCGCAAGTAAGCGTGCGCGATCCTGCTTATTTACCGCCAAGCGTTGATCCTGTATTTACCGCCGTCGCTAGTGAGGTTTTATTGTCTTATACCGATGTGTTGACGGCTGATCAATTGGCGCGGCAACTGAGTAAGGCCTTAAAAAAAATGCACATCGAGATCAGCCCAGATCAACAAGATGCGATCCAAGCTGTTTTAGGAAAGGAGGTGTGCCGGGGACGTGAGATGGTCGAAACTTTGATCGCCGTAAATGAGGCATTTGCACAAACGCAGCCGGTTTCCCCACCGAGGTGTGGCGACGCATCCTTTCCGCCCGTGCAAGATCACTTTGATCTCACCCGTCCGTCACACAATCGTTAACAAACAGGCGGCAAATTACATGACGACATCTCACATACTACAGGGCGAAGGCGATGCGGTTTTTGAATGTTTTTTTCGGGTAACAAAACATGGTCATCCGCGATCACTTTGTGGTAAATTTAAAGCCACAACGGCGCGTCAGGCTTTTCAATGGGCAAAAAAGCATTACCAACAAAGCAAAACAAAAAAAATAGGTTACGTTGACGTGGGCGATCTCGATACGTTTTATGTTACGGAACCGAAAGTTAACCCCAACACCTTGGGATGGGATCACCAGCATAATATCTCCAGAACAGCAACCCCTTATTATCGCTAATCTCTCGCGTAAGCACCACCAACCTGTACTTGTTTTTACATATTGGGTGTGATACTATCGTGCGTAATGCAAAATCAGTTTGAGTTAATTCCCTCTCGGCTGAATGTTGAATGATTAAACACAACGCACCGGAGAGTGAGATGGCAGTACAACTTGGCGAATGGGTTATTTACCCTGAAAAGTTTATTATTGAGAGTGAGCAAGGACAAGTCAAGCTCAAGTCTTTATGCATGCGCTTGCTGGTGTGCCTGATCGCCCACGATGGCAACGTGGCCAGCAAAGATGTGCTGATTGAACAATGCTGGGATGGCCGCATTGTCTCTGACGATGCGATAAGACAGGCGGTGAAAGATCTACGAGATGCGTTGGGGTGTAATGGTTATGCCTCAAACTACGTGGAGACTGTGAGAAAACAAGGGTATCGATTGCTTCTCCCTGTCACGGAGCCCTTGGCGAAAGAGCCAAACGAACCAACAGAAACCGCCGAACAGGGCAGTCGATGGACGCTTAGAAAAATTTGTATTCCCTGCGCGCTGGTTTTTGTGACCATTTTTGGTTTACTTTTTGGCTTTTCCCAGCACTCAACGCCGAACGCAACCCTCAGTGACCGCGCTATCACGATCACCCATCACAATGGCCGTGAATTTGATTATACCCTGAGCAAACAAGGCTGGGATGCTTATGTATTAATCGCGCCGGGCACTATGTTCGGGGCGAGTGTCTTGATCCGTGATGCACAACAGGAGATCAGGCACACCCTTTCACCGAAGCACCCCGCTGGGCATTTATACAGTCCGGTATTCAGCCCGAACGGTGAGCAATTGGCCTATTTAGACTTTCATCAACAGGCCTGTAACATTCGCATCATTGAGCGTTTGAGCGGTCAAGAAACCACGAGTATACAGTGTCAACCTTCTGATGTGCGCATTGCCCTGGATTGGCAAAACGATGAAGAGTTACTTTACAGTTCATCCGCACAAAGTAACCACCCGCTATCATTACGTAGCTATAACTTACGCACACTCGAGCAAAAACAAATCACTTCTCCACCGATCGGGGGACGCGGGGATTACCATGCCCGACATTGCGCAGGGAACGATACGTTGATCTTACGCACGCCGGACTGGCAACGAACAGAATTACTGCATTATAATAAAAATACCGAAAAAGTCACCTCTTTGCTTAACATGAATGAAGTGGTGATCACCGCGGATTGGTTTGACAACTGCACCAAAATTGCTTTTTTTCAGCGAGAAAAGGGATTGCAGTCTTTTGACTTGCACACGCAGCAGATCTCCTCGCTCGGTGGGGGTCATCTCTCGAACGTACTGGGTTTAACCATTGTCAATGATGCTTTTTTTATCAGTCAAGGTGAGTTGGCCAGCACTGAGATTATTGGTTTACCCTTATTGGGTGGTCAAACTGACATAAAAACCAACTCTTCCGGCAACAGTGATAATTACCAACAATCTCCGACCGAGCCGATCGCGGCATTCTCCTCTGATCGCACGGGTATACCTCAACTTTGGTGGAAAGAAGAGGGGGAGCACTCGCCTAAACAAATCAGCCACTTTACAACGCAAAAAAACATCTCCGCGATCAGCTGGTCGATGGATGGAGAGCATCTTTGGTTTTCTCATGGAAAAAACATTTGGAATTTCGATCTAAAAAAACAGGTGTTAACCTTACAATGGGAAGTCGGCTCGGTGATTAATGATATGATCGTGACACCCTCGCACGAAATTATTTACACCGTTCATCAAAATGGCTTGTGGCAAGGGTATATTTGGCGCCCGCTTGATACGATGGCTAAACCACTTTCTTCGCTTGCCCTTGTAGATGTGAAACGTAATCAATTAGGCGAAATTATTTTCAAAACACAAGAAGGCGCGCTTTATCAATATTCCTCATCGAGTCGACTGGTTAATTTACAACGTAACATAACTGAGTCGGAAGATTGGTCGTTAACTTCAAAATACCTCATTACATTTTATCAAGGGGAATTGACATTTTATGATCGTGTTGGTAATAAGGTCATATTAAGGACTGAGCATAACGATACGAATAGAACATTTACCCTTTCTCATGATGAACGTTTTATATACTTTGATCGGATCCGTTCCGATCACATGGCCGTCGCACAGTATCAATTACTCTAATGTTGCCATAAATATAAAAAAAACAACCACCGCCTACTTGGCGGTTTTTTTTGCTTTAAAAACAAGGAAAAGCACAAACAAACAAAAAAACCCTAAAAATAAGGCGTTTTGAGGCGAAAATCACATTAAAATCACGTTAATCTTACATTTTTCGACGGATTATCTTTGTTTAAATGGTCATGATAGCTCCACTTACCGGATAGGCCGGTGGGGAAAACCATTCAATAGGTACTCTTATGTTCCATCAAAAAATCAAAACGTTCACCCTTACATTAACCTTATTTTTAGTCGCAACGAGCTCGCAGGCTAACGTAACCGCAACACGAGATCTCCCTAAAGAAAGCATCATGTTCGAGGCACAACCACCCTCTAATGCTGATGTGTGTACCTCTGCTCTACTCTGCTCCGCACAAATGAACAAATCGTATTATATGATTAGCTCAAAAACCACCAAGGTAGAGAAACCACCAAAATTGTTAAGCGCATGTTTGCATCACCCATATTGCAAGGGTTCTAATAGTAAATCTTCATAAACAAAAACAGAACTAGAGGGAGTTACCATGACGACACTGACAAGTAACGACACAATAAATGACACAGCAAACAACACAACAATGATTTCGTTTACTGCGCTCTCTGGGTACCCTAAGTTAGATAAGGCCATCGATCGACGTCAATGGTACTCTGGGTGGGCATATGATATGCCCAAACAACAGACTGGGGTAGAGCAATGGATCGACAAACATGCAGAGCCCGCGTTGCGGGTTTTCTTTATCGATTGGTATTTATCACACAGAGAGCACTATTCACTTGCACCCTCAACCCTTGTGTTAACTTGGAAGGACCTGGATGGGTTGGCTATGCTACTGGGGGAGTCTGCGGTGTGCGAACAATTACTTTACTTGCAATTAAGCCCAAAAACAAATGCGTTCGATGGCGGGTTTTATTTGGAAAAATGGACGGCGTTATCCGAAGCGATATTTTTTATACAAGGTGATAGTTTTGAAGTGGTCGCTTAACCTCTAGGTGAGATCAAACGACACACCATGGTTATTAACGCAACCGATCAAGCCACCGCACTGATTTGAGCTGATAGCGCTTGTCGGATCACGTCGGGGTAATTGGTAAACACACCATCCACCGAAAGCGCCAATACACGGTGCAATTCTTTCGGACTATTGATTGTCCAAACGTACACTAAAAGCCCTTTCTGATGCGCATCATCAACCAACCGGGCATTAACAAAATCCGCATTGACATGAAGTGCATCGGCAGAAAGCGCACTTGCACAGGCGGCTAAAGTTGAGGGCACACCTTCGACCAACAGCCCTAACGGCACTTGTGGCGCACACTTGGAGAAAATCTCAAGTTGAGGGTGGTCGAAAGACGACACTAAGAAGTCAGAGGCTAGCCACTCTTCTTTTTCAATAAGCTCATGCAAGAGTAAGGCAACGTGGAAACCGACATCGGGACCTTTTAACTCGATATTCACGCCGACTCGGCGATTAATTAAGCTCAAGGCCTCGCGTAGGGTGGGGATGGTTTCCCATTGCCCAGCGTCAAATGCCTGCAAGGCAGTCAAGCTCAACTCATCAACAAACCCCTGGCCATCCGTCGTGCGACTAATATCGCGATCATGACAGACAACAAGCTCCCCTGTTTGGCAACGTTGCACATCTAATTCGATCGCATCAACACCCAGCTTTATTGCCTGTTCAAAAGAAAATAAGGTGTTCTCTGGGCAATACCCCATCGCACCTCGATGGCCAAATACAGTAAAAGTTGACATAGCAGACGTCCTTGTTATCAGTAATAATCGGATAGTATCACAATCGGATCGACTGGATCTAAAAACTACCGGATATTTACAATATGGGCTCACTGACGGCGTGCATATCGATATATAGTGCGTGCAATTTGGGTTTATATCTGCTACTATATGGTCATTATAACATGACATTGAGTGCGATTATGAATACAAGATTACAAGAAAAAACCACGTTAGCGGCGCTCCTGAGTTTTGAGGCAACCTTGCTCTCGTCAACACGACTGCCCGCATCAATACAACAGCAACTTCATCAGGCGATGCAGAGTGATCCTGTTCGTTTTATGAAAGCATCCCGTATCGCCATTAAAGGTCTCCTAGATTGCGCCCAAGAGCAGGGAGGACGAGCGTTTTCCTTTTCGGCGTTAACACCAGAGCCGTCGATACTTAATACACTACCAGTGCCCACAACACAGGCTATTAGAGCCGCCGAGTCATGCACCGTCGCTTGGACACCTGTCAGCCATTTGCCCGGTCACTTTGATGCGCAGATCCGTGCGTTGGCTACCACGATATTTTCAGCTTTTGGTCTCGTACCGGATGGGGAAGTTAAAATGATCTGCAGTTTTGCGGACGGGGACTTTCTCAATAGCCCTCTTGAAGTAAACAGTGTTATGGGGTGGCTTCGTGATCATTTCCCTTGCCCTCACGAAGATTTGTTAACCTTGGACTTTAGCCCAACCATCGACAACTACCGACCAAAAGCTCAAATTTACTACAGTCCAACACACACGTACTTAGCGCTATTGGAAACGGAAGACGAAGGGCTCGGAGCTCGCTACATCTATTGTTTTGAACGCTTAAACAATGCCGTTAGCGGGTTGTCTCAATGAACACGACCAAGCCGCTCCCTGTAAAACTGTCGGAGTTAAGTGCCGAAGTGGTCATGAAAACGTGGCGTTACTCTCATCCAACAGAGGCCAATGGACGGGTATATCACCATGATTCCCTTGATGTATGTGCAGTGCAATATGCAAGCAAGACAAAAGTCTATTTTGAGCGTAACTTTGAACATCGTAGCGACGATAAATCACCTTGTCATTATCTGCACTGTCATGTTTTACCACACAGTGAAACGGATCGCCGAAGGTTTTATGGCTATTAATAAAAATGCCATTGCGCTTCATAGCGATCTCAAGTACCTGTGTCAATTAGGGGATCTCCCTCATCACATTGAGAAAGCCCTGCTTGATAGGGTTGGTCGTTATGTGAATGAATTCACCCAGCCCGAGGTGGTCAATGCGCAGTTGAGTGATGAAGACAAAGCTTGCATTTCTTATTTTGCTCTCGAATACGGTGATATTACCCGCTGGCCAGGTTGGAAAAAAAAGCAAGGGTTGATCAAGCGTGAATACCCAGAGATCCTTGCGGCTCTTCTCGACGTTTAGCATGTCTGAGATGTACTAGATATTTGGCGACCTCGAAACGGAGATGTTCAGCCACACGAAATAAAGAATCGTAAGTTGTATTGATTTGTATTGCGTTTTATCTGTATTTTGTTATGATCACTAAACAGAAAACGAGTACCCTGCGATGTTCAAAAAACGTAATATCGCGTTAAATTAAAAGGACTTTGCCACCATGAATGACCGCACACGAAAATTTCACAACCCCTCATCTATCAGCCGTATGGTGGCACCCCACTCATCTTTAAGTAAAGCCAACCGTCCTGAGAGCGTAAAAACCGTATGACAACAACTGCATTTTCAATAATTCTCATTGTGTTTTTAGGTGCACTTTGGGTGCGATGGATGTTTGGGCAAGCGCAAGCGAAAAAGCGAAAAGCTCGCCAAGGTACCATCCAGCTTCAAAAACGTCTTTTAAAAAATGCCGAAGTGCTTTTAGCACAACGAGAAGGGTTAAGTTATAGCCGAACGTTAGAGATTTTATTGCATCAGCGTTGCTTGAATTGCCTACAAACATTACAGATACTAAAATCCCCTCCTCAAGGCGCAAGCTCAATGATCGAGCAAATTGAAATAACCTTGGGTGAACTTTCGTCAATACAACCTGAATCAGTTTATATTGACGAAGCCGTCTCCGATCGAAATGAGCATCTAAAAGCACAATTGCAACTGTGTTATCGACTGGGACGTTTTTTACACTTTGAATTTCAACAACCACTGAATGATCGCGTAAAAATTCAACAGGAAAAACAGCGACTCAACTGGTTTGGTTTAATTGCACAAGTTACGCGTTCAATACGGTTGGCTGAACGCAGTTCATTAAAAAATGAAGCGGGCTCAGCACGTCAACATTACGAACAAGCGTTACTTCGCCTAGATCGCTACCGTGGTACCCAAGTAACGAATTGGGCTACGGCACAACGCGAAGCAATAAAAGCACAGTTAGTCACTATCAAAGATCAAATGAGTTTGGCTGAACTCCCTGAGCATGAAGAGGCGATAATGCCCGATGTACACGGGCTTGATCGTATGTTTGGTGAAAAACAACGCCATCTTTTATAAGAAACATAACCGAGGAATAACCATGAGTACAGACGTAACAATTGAAACAAGGCCTTGCGTGGCGCCCAAAAACGCCAAGCGCAACCGTCGTCTGCGTAAAAAATTGCATGTAGATGAATTTGCGTTAAAAACACTGGATTACTTTTTTTGTCATCCCGCGATCACCCCAACCGATGACGTTGAAGATTCGTTGGATTTACTTTGCTATATCTCAGAAGATGTCGGTTTAACACTCGGCTGGGCAAGCACGGGCGGTACCCCTCCGAAAGATCCTGAAGAAACACACGCGATCTTTGAAGTGCCGCACGGCATGGAGCACGAACGCCTTCATGAGCAGATCACGGCCGCTATTGAGGCGCGCTATCGAGATGCAACGATCAAAAGTGTGATCTTCGACGATGCTTACTGGCCTTTTGAACAATAAAGTTAAGCACCCCTTGCTATCAAGAGGGCGAAAGCCCTCTTATCTCCCAAAGTAACACTCCGTTTGAAATATGATAGTATAAGGCAAACCGCCCAAGGAACCCTTATGCCTTTAACCACGCGCGCACTGTGTATTGATGATCTTGTTTATGACATTAATGACGAAACAATCATCATGAGCTACCTCATGCATGAAATGGCACTTGATGTTAATGAGGAGGGATTTACTTTTTATCTTTGTATGCCTGAAGTCTACGCCGCTTTTGCGCTTGACGCCACGGAGATTGTCAGCGCCGCAATGACACGGCTACGATAAACGGTTTAGTTCCTTTGCGATCCGGACACCCCAGTAGCGCGTCTTTTTTTCTATATAAAATATACAGCCCACTACATTATGGATGCTGTGGGTTTTCTACATTTAAAGAGAACCCCTTTCCACCCTTTTTTTCGCGCGAGGGTAATATGATCGGCCAACATCGCCAGTAGCGCTCTCGGGGCTTTGTTTTGCAGATTGATAATATCAATAATATCTCGGCGCAAGTCGGTTTTAGAGATCCCTTGCGCCGTCAACGTTTTGTTCGTTGAATTTACTTCGTGAGGGGGTGTTGAATCAAACGCTTCGCTTATGGCGTCCGATGATAACAAAACCAATAGGTAAAGGGATATTTGCATTGTCAAACCTAGCATACACTTTCCTTTTTGTGTGTGTTGACGGCAGTAAAAAACAAGGCCGAAAAGACCCCTTACTTCTTACAGACACATATCTTCCGCGAGCAACCGTCGTTCTTCGGCAGTGACCTTATATTGATAACTAACATTATCTGCTCGACGCTGGGTTATAGTGCTGATCCGTTCAATAGTTGTGTCGGCCGACATTGATTGCTCCGTCGTGGTGGGGCGAACAAATCCCAGTGAGTGTTTGTGAGAAAGCGTGCTAGCATGGTCTGCCATCGCCTTGTTTTCAAACAGACCGTACTCGTGCATTTCATAAGAGTGTTTTTCAGAGGGGTCTCTAAAAACAACATATAAATAATGTGGCAGTAGGGCCTCTACCTTCATTTGCTCATTGTGTAAGTGCTGATGAAAAAAGGACACTTGTGACTCTATTGAATGAATACCGACCGTTAGTCGCGTTGTTTTGGGGTCGATCTCACCCTCTTGGTAATCAATAGGAATGAACAATCCAGTTTCTGGGACGTAATACGCGATTCTTTTGGGTGCCTCATCCTGCACATCACTGGCCAGACGTAACCGATAGTGACCCTCTTCTCTTGTCGACAAAACGCCTTCTCCAAACGATTGCCAAGAGGTGGCGGTCTCAATATTTCCTGATTCAACGAGCGCATAAAAAGCCTCAAGTTGAACATCGACGCTGTGACACTCTGCAAAAAGAAAGCAGTCCAACAGTCCTTTGTCTTTTTTGTTGGTTGCCCCACTGACATATTCACCATCCCAGTGGATAATGGTTCCGCCATCCGCTGCGCCTGCAATAACGGCGCCATAGTAACCTGGGGCACGCCCGATCATTTCGCTGGCTGAATCAAGCGTATTAAACGGAACGACGTCATCTACAGGGGGAGGTAAGGTTGACTTTGTCATGTTTTTCCTAATAAAGTAATGTCTTATGTAATAATGATATCAGGGACGCGAGCCAATTACAATAAAACAAGACACCGTTCACGGTGTTTTATTTCAATATTACGTCTTATTGGCTGAGTTTGACACAATGCTCATGAGCAAAGTTTTTTTTGGCACACAGATAGCGGTCGGTGACGCGATTCCACTCGCCTTTGCCAAAATGGTGTAAAAACGGGGTGTCATTAAAGGAGGTTGCAAGCACGCCGGCGAATACCTGTTGGCTTTTCTTTCGATACGGTAGACCATGTATTTGTATTTTTTGCTCATCACGCGCCTCGTAACGAATGCCCGATAATTTTTCCACATGGCTGGCGACCTCACCATCAATGGGCGCTTTCGGTGGCGGGAGCATTAACCCACCAAAGAGGTAAAGTGCAAACGCCTGCGCGGCAAACGCTATGTCCATCTCTTGCAATGAGATGATGGCGGTGAAAACCATGGCAAAAACCATAAAATAAACGGGAACAACCCCCGTGATTATTGCTAAAATCAACAAGGCACTAAAAACAAAATAAAGAATTTTACTTCGTGTCTCATATCGATAAAACAAAGATCGACCCAAAGTTTCGGCTTGTTCTGGATCGACCAACGGGATCCCTGGCATTTTATTTTACTTCCATGGTTTTTTGTTTAGACAAGAGGTGTTTTGCGAACGCTTTGGTGCTGTAATTGGCAACGTAACTTGATACAGTAGATATCGACGCAAAAACAAATAAAGAGATCCAGCTACCACTGAATAAAAAAAGATGCAAAAAAATAGAGAAAAACATCGCTATCGAAAACATCATCGGAATATCGCGTACCCCGAGCAATTCAACATTGGCCAGCGACTGAATGAGTTTTGATCTGGTTTTTTTTGTATCTGTTTGAGCGTTATTCATTCATAACTATCCTTATCATTATTTACGATGTGATTGTGTTTTTGCAACCGCCAAAATGGCTTGTCACCGTTATTCCTCGACCGTTATCGGAACGATCCGGTGCCCATGGTCGATATTCGGCTTGCTACCGCGTTGCATTACGCTCCGCCCAAAATCAAGCCAACCTTGACGATGACGTTTATCTTCTTTAAGGACGTATGTTCGCATCGCCCGGTAAGCGGAGATTTTGGTTTTATGAAGTGAAACCATCATAAAACCAACTTCGTAACGACAGGGGTTAACTTCAAACGCAAACATAACAAGATCCTTTTATCATCGAAATTGCGGGGCTATATTACACGGACGATGGGTTTTGTGTCAAGACTAAAAACGCATTCCCTTTCGCCGCTTGAAGGGCTTCTCGAACTTGCCGCAGCAAGGTGGCGTCATCCATATTGATATTCAGTAAGAGGGTGCCATCCCCTGAGGCGAAACGAACGTTGTTAAGAGGCGAACCCTGAGCTGTCTGCTCTGTTTGTTTTGTGGTTGTGTTCATCTATTGCTCCGTGCAAAAAAAATAAAAGTTGGACAGTCCCATTGCGGGATATCTTATCACATAATAATCTGACTGTTATTCTATCTGCTATTAAGGCAAACGACTTCGTTCTCGCTCCGTCAAAAAGAAACCCGACTGAGCATCTTCATCGTCCTCACTCTCTCCCTCACTGAGCAAATCATTGTATCTAGCGACATAAGGCACGTAGGTCAGTTGGTATTTTTTGGCGATCGCGCGACCGACGGAAATAGCTTCATCGCACTCGAAAAAATATTCCTCATCAACTGTGCAAAAATCACTGCGTTCATTGAGACATTCAAAGTCGAGATCCATGATCGTAACCTGGGTTTTGTCACTACCCGGATGGATCAAAAAATAAATAATAGTCGACATGGAGGCACCTAAAAAAGCAGTAAATAATGTTCTTCATCTTACCAATAATCAGGCAACCGCACAATAGTTGTTGTAATTTACTTTACTGCTTGTTACATCAAAGAGGTAGCTGTACATTTAAAAGCAAAAAAAAAAAAAAAAAAAAAAGCGACAACATCACCTTTTTATACCTGTTGGTTTCCCCTTACGCTGCCGCACTCAAGCGCGTGTGTTTTTCTTCGCCTTTACGCCACACACAAAGACGCTCTTCAGGTTGCAAGGGCGCATAACCGGGCAATTCCTGTTCAACACGCAGATGTTCACCTGAACGGCTGTCCAAATATAGCTCACCAAAAGGCTGTGGTGACAAGCCCAAACGAGCAATAATCCGCGCTAAGATCTCGGGTGCTTGTGCTAGTTGTAAGGGCGTGAGACGTAAACAATTATTGACTAAATCGAGATTTTCACTATAGACATCAATCCGACCTAATGTCAATTTTTTCAAGGAGCTCTTATTCAATCTGACATAAAAAGAGATCTCAACATTTTTTCCGTTACCCAATTGCGCGCGTTGATGCAAAAGATGGGCGTCGGTGATGATGTTTTCTCCCAATAATGCCCGTTTAGCTTGCGTTTTAGTCAAAGAGGTGATGCGACCAAACCATCCGGCATATTGAGGATCTGTCGGCGACAAGAGTGAGATCAAACGGCATTTATCTTCGGCCACCAGGCCGATGGCATAATCGTCGTTCTCGGGCAAATAGAATAACGCCGCATATTTTCCCGACTGAAAAGGCGCGAGGGTTTTGCCGGAGATCCAGCTAAATTGTTTTTGAGTGAGCATTGTGCTGATCACGTCAAGCGTTGACGTGGTAGAAGGGGAGATCATAATACGTTCCTTGTGTTGTACTATCCTGTATCCATACAGTCCACTGACAGACAGTGGCAAGCGTCTGGCCCTTTAGCCATCTGGGATCATCATACACGACTCACCAATAAAATCCAGCAAAAAAAGACGTTTTATTTGTGACGTGCGCGAGGCGCTACACCTCCCCCATCCGCGAAAAGAGTTGCTCAACGTTCACTTGATGCGCCAGACGCTATTTTGACGCACTACTTTTTGGTGCCTCATGCTGTTTTCATGAACATTAGAAAGTGTTTTTTCTGAATTCCTTAACGGCAAGGAGAGTTTGTACGCACAATTTTTCTCGGGCAAGGGCTTGTTTGGATCGATGCGAGGGCACTCCACCCCGAGGATCGTCGCTTTCATCCAGACGTTTTCATTGATGTCAAAGGTATTTTCGATAACGGGGGCTACCTGGCCGTCTTCGTTGCCGTGAGATTTCCCAGCCATGTACAACGTGATGAAGCGGATGCACAACATGCTCTTGATTTCATCCAACCGGACAAACGTCACACCATCAACATCGGGGAGACCGCTGACATGTTGTCATTGGCCGGACTGAAAAGTTTTGACGCCGAGATGGAAAGAAAGATCTTGGCGCACCACACATCGACAGTCCACAAGCGAACATTACCGATCGCGTTCGTTTAAATACCGTTGATCACGATTAAGGAATACGGCGCTTTTTGCGCCGTTTATCTTGTTTATTCACGGTACTTACTTTCTTTTTTCGGGGCGTTTATGTTACATTAGAGGCACGATGTTCAAACCGCACGCACAATCTAGCCTCGTGGTTACGTTGAGCCATAAAGGAGTTTTATCTTGACCCACACTACACGCACATTATCTTACGAACTCATGATCAAGTACCTGCTTTGTCTTGATTATGCCTACGCATTCAATCGTTTTAATTGCCGAACAAAAATAGGGTTGAATGCGTTTTTTAACGAACATGAACTCCCTCTTTTTGCCGAAAAACTTGCCGGGCACCCCGTGGTGGATCATCGTGAGGCGCACCAGGCGGCGATTAACGCCTTGCTCCCGTTATTGCCGGATAAGTTTGGCGAGGCAGAAGGGATCGCAACGAGCAGTAAATGTCTTCAAGCGTACATGCGCCCTTGGTATAATGTCAAACAACCCGAAAGCGCCTCACTCAGCGACGCGCAGTTTTTAGCGTTGCAAAGTGCCTTCTTTGCCTGTGAGCAACGCCTGCGTGAACGTTGGATCATGGTGCTCCACGATAATAAAGTTTTACCCGAATTGCCGGCGCATTTACACGACGCGTATCACGTATTATACCGCGCCTTAAATGGTAAAAGAGCCACCGGCAATACACGTGGTGCGTTACCGCCGTTACAGGCCTTTTTTAGTGAGGAATACTAATGGAATTTCTTTGTTACCTTCCCAAAGGGACGTTATACCAAGTGATCGCAACGTTTGAAGATCCTGCCTTTGGCGTGATCGTCGGCTATCAAGATATTTTGACGGGGGCGATCTATTTTCGTTTGGCGACAGATTTTGCTCAATTCTCGCCTCCCGAAACGCGTCCACAACCTTACTTTACCCCTGCGCAAAGCGAATATAGGGTTAAAGTAAAACAGGCTGGACAATGGCTCGACGCTATTTGGCCAGAAGGGGAGGCCTCGATCCACTTATCTTGTGCCGGCGAATAATGACAGGCGCTTGTTCTGGCATCCTCTATCGAACATGATAAAGTAGGACAGGTCTTTTATTTTGTGATATTATAGCTGATTCTAAAATACAGCCAAAAAACAAAGGGAATACGGGCGCTATGGACTTTTTTTTGCACACTGAACACTCGAAAACAGGCGGATAACCCTGATGTCTTTCGGTGGTGTTTTTCTGGCTCAGTTGTTTGCCTTTTTTGTGTTACTTTGTAAACGCATGCTCACCGATCTATTTCCCCGCAAAATACCGTTCAAATTGGCGTCATCACCACAAGCGTCATTAAGGAGAGACAACCCCAGCTTCGAAGATAGTGAAACCCTGCTCAACGAGCTTGACGACGCATTAGCGCAATGCTCTGAATACATTAATCACGAACTACGGCGATGCAACGACTACGTCGACGTGTCATTTCTCGAAAGTGAAGCTCAATTTGACAGCTTGAGAAAGAACGTGCCCAGCGCTCATCAGGAGCGTACGTAATGGAATTTTCCCCGGTAGAAACGCCTGTGTCCGATGAGGGTTTTACCACATTCCACTTGTCCCATAAAGGGGTCGAGTTACCCGACAACCCTCTTTCAGATGGTCGTTGGTTACTCCCTGGTGTTGCTATTAAGATCCATGGGCGCGTGATCCATCATGGTCTTTTTTATGTCGGCAAACATTTTAACGCCCTTAAAGGGTATAATAAAGAGCCAGCGTTGATCGATCCCTCTTTGCCCGTATCACCACCCACCGTACTCGAAGGGAATGCCGATTTTTTTCAAGATGAAACGCTGACGCAATGGCCGAATTACCAAGCACTAAGCCCCGCTTGTCGTGGCCTATTACTTGATTGGCTCGCCTCTGATCGTAATTTTCCCACGCTTCCGATCGGTTATGTGTTTATTTATTTTTTTGGTATAGAGCGTCGTGTGTTAGCAAGTCGTGGCAATGAACAACTCAGTGGCCAAGAGTACGCCATTCTTTTTAAAGAGCTCTGCCGTTTACGCCGAGTTTACGGTCATGAACGTTCCTTTAAGCGCTACTGTAGTAAATTACTTGATGTTATGTTACTCATCCAACCAGAGCAACTCAAGGCGGCATTAAACGTTGCCATATTACCGCCGTGCGCACTTTCTTTTCAGCTGAATTTGGCCAAAACCGTCAAGGCAGGCGAGCCTATTGATGCGAAGCTTGCCCTCCGTTGGTTAGAGCAAACGGAGCACTATCAATTCAAAACCCCTGCCGTGCGATGCAACGCGATGTTTTCTCGCCTGTTCCTTCAGCAATACCCGGTACATTTCCCGAACGGTTTTAAGGTCAAAGCCAATACGACTACGCTGATCTTAAGCTATAGCCCCGCAAGCGCGGGCAATCCACTGATCATGCGCCGGTTTGATGATTTACCCGATCCAAGCATTCTCAGTGCACCGATCAAAAAATTGGCCGTGCTCGCCGACAAATGCACTCTATCTCTGACCCCATACAGTCTCTGTTTAGGGCGAAAGACGATCGACAAAAAAGATCCGGGGGCATTGCTCCTCTTGCCTGATACGCTTTTCAATGTGAAAAATTCACGTATGTTACAAAACGCACAGCACTGGGCATTATCGGTAATCCAAAAGCAACAGGGGCATGGCACGCTTGACGCACTTTGGCAAAAGACAGGGCTTGCTCTCCCCGTTGCTTTTAATAAAAAAGAGCGCGATTTACTGCAAGCGTTTGCCGATCGCGCGGGTTTTGGTTTTATGCCTGACTCACGTTTACTTCATGTTAAAATGAAACCCGGTGATCCTATCTTCCTCTTTGCTCGCGAATACGCACAATCGGCGTTTATCAGTCATCCCGTTGAGTTAGGGTTACTCAACATAGGTTTGGCAGCGCTTATTGCGCAAATAAAAACGCCAACGTGTCAGTTGAGTAAGCTAAATGTTGAAAAAGCACTGCAACAAGAGCCGACATTAACCGACGCGGAAAGAGAAGCGCTGATGGCCTATTGTCACTGGCAATGGCGCACGCCGAGTAAACCGACAGGATTAAAAAAGCGTTTGAAAGCACTCTGTGTTGAAGATCGCGAAATGTTGGGGCGCGTGATGCTAAAAAGTACCATTGCCGATCCTGAGCGCAGTGAATCAGAAATGAAACCCATGTTGAAACAATGTAGTAAAAGCTTTAATATGATGGGGTTAAACGCAGACTTTATGGCGCACACTTTAACCACTCTGCAACGACAACAAGCCGCACCATGGTTGTCTTTTGAGGACAAAAAGGACGACGAGTTCATACTGGATGCGGCGGTACTGGCCGAGCACGAAGCGCAAACGTCAGTAGCACAGGCGTTGTTAGAAGGTATTTTCAAGGAGGCGTTGGATGAGGATACGATACAGAGTACCGACAATAATGAGAAAAACCGTGTGTTGGATGAGGATGAAACGGGGTTAGATCGGCAACACCTAGCCCTTTACACGCAATTGACACAACAAGCATCATGGACACGCGCCGAAGCAAAGGCTTGTTGCCAGCCGTTGGCGCTTTTGCTTGATGGCGCGATCGAAACGATCAACGACTGGGCGTTTGACGAAGTTGATGCACCCGTTTTTGAAGATGATGATGAGATGATCACCGTCGATGAGGAAATTGTCGACGAACTTAAAGGAATAACACCATAATGGCTCAAGGAAAACGGATCCGCGCGAAAGAAAAAGAAGCGATCATTCGCTCGCTAAAATCAGGGGTTACGCCGAAAGTCGGGATCCAACATATTCAAGTGGGGAGAGTAAAAGAGCTCCGCGCCTTATTGAAGGATCTTGATTGCATCGTCGAGGGCGGCTCGTCATTTCGATTGGTGGTGGGCGAATATGGCTCAGGAAAAACCTTTTTCATGACCGTGGTTCGCTCCGTGGCGTTAGAAAAGAAAATGGTCACCGCACATGCTGATCTTTCCCCTGATCGCCGCTTGCATGCCTCCAACGGGCAAGCGAGACAACTATACGCCGAGTTGATGCGAAATTTATCAACACGTAACAAACCGGACGGTAATGCTTTAAACAGTGTCGTCGAACGTTTTATAACAGAGGTGCGTAAAGAAGCCGCGCAACGCGATGAAAGCGTCAGTGTGGTGATCCAATCGCGTTTGTCAGCACTGTCTGATCTGGTGGGAGGCTATGACTTTTCACAAGTGATCGAAGCGTATTGGCGTGGGCATGACGAAGACAATGAAACGCTGAAAAACAATGCCATTAAATGGTTGCGCGCGGAGTATGCGACTAAAACCGATGCGAAACGAGAACTAGGGGTACGCAGTATTATCAATGACGCATCCTTTTATGATGCGTTAAAACTGATGAGTTTATTTGTGGTGCAAGCAGGGTACACTGGGCTGTTTGTCAATTTAGACGAAATGGTGAACTTGTATAAACTACACAGCACTCAAGCTCGCACGGCCAATTATGAACAATTACTGCGTATTCTTAATGATTGTTTACAAGGGAGTGCCTCTCATTTAGGCTTCTTGTTAGGCGGGACGCCCGAGTTCCTAACAGATCCCCGCAAAGGCTTGTACAGTTACGAAGCGTTGCAATCGCGACTGGCCGAAAACACCTTTGCAAAACAGGCGGGTGTCATCGACTATGATTCGCCCGCGTTGCACCTTGACAGCTTGACGCCAGAAGAATTATTTATCTTATTAAAAAATTTACGCCATATCTATGCGCAAGGAAATGTCGAGGATTATTTGATCCCCGACGCCTCACTAGCTGCCTTTTTAAAGCACTGCAGTCAAAAAATAGGCGATGCGTATTTTAGAACCCCGCGTAACACCATTAAGGCCTTTTTGGACATGTTGTCGGTGATCGAGCAAAACCCCACGATCACCTGGGATAGCTTAATTGAGGCGGTCGCGGTTACCGATGAACGCCCGAGTGACGTTGAGGGGCTCGCCTCGACAGAAAATGATAAATTTGCCGACTTTTCATTGTAATAACCCGACAGTAAGGACGTAATAATGAGTACACAAATCAACCAGTATCTGATCTATGGTGTCAAACTTGACTATAATGAAGAAAGTGAAAAACATGACGAAGATGCGTTATTTGAACATTTCGAACGCTTCACCGACAATTCATTTACCGACGAAATGAACCCAAACGGACTGCATTGTCTTTTTGACGGCATGAATGGCGACTATATCCTCGTTGGTCGATGCCTGAAAAAATCCGCCAACCATGAAATGATCGAGGGTTTTACTATCGCACCCATTGAGCCGGCCATGACGGACATGCTCCGCTCTCGGCTAAAAACCGAATTAGGGCTTGATGTCAAGGAAACGGACTTAGCCTTGCATTTCATCACGCACTACTCTTAATTTTTATGCCTAGTCACTTGCCGCTTTCGCACGAGGTGTTAGACAAACGTATTCAGAAGTGGATCAATCAACAAGGCTGGCCGGAATTACGGGAGATCCAACAACGGGCATTATCCCCGGTGATCGCGAAAGATACCGACGTTTTGATCAGTGCCGCGACCGCATCAGGTAAAACGGAAGCGTTTTTTTTACCAGCGCTGAGTGAGGTGGCGGATCAGCACGAGGGGGTCAGCATCCTCTATATCAGCCCCTTAAAAGCCTTGATCAATGATCAATACCGACGTTTGCAAGGGTTAGGGGATTTGCTCAAAATGCGCATCACCTCCTGGCACGGTGATAGCTCTCCTGGGCAAAAAGCACAGTTACGTAAAAACCCCTCAGGCGTGTTGTTGATCACACCCGAGTCGCTAGAAGCCTTGCTAATGACAAAATCGGGGTGGCTTAAAAAAGCCTTTTCCGCATTACAATACGTGGTCATTGACGAATTCCACGCGTTCATTGGGCAAGAGCGAGGACAACACCTGTTATCCTTGCTCAATCGACTCGAGCACACCACGGGGCGTCTTAAAAAACCGATCCCACGCGTGGCGCTAAGTGCCACATTAGGGGAGTTAGAGACGATCCCTCAGTCTCTTCGCCCTAACCAATCGCTCCCCTGTGCGATCATCACCAGTGAGCAAAACCACACGCAACTTAAAATACAACTCAAGGGTTACCTCAACCCCATCGATGTGACCGCGTCTGAATATGTCGATGCCCGCTATGCGATTGCCCGAGATCTTTTTCGCTTTTGTCGCGGTGGCTCTCACTTGATCTTCGCCAATAGTCGGGCGCGCACCGAAACGATCGCGGCTCAATTAACCCAATTTTGCTTGGATGAACAATTACCGAATGAATTTTTCCCCCATCACGGCTCGTTATCAAAAGAATTAAGGGAAGCGCTGGAAAAACGGTTACTTCGCGGGCGTTATCCGACAAGTGCGGTCTGTACTATGACCTTAGAGCTGGGGCTTGATGTTGGGCAAGTCGACAGTGTAGTGCAAGTTACCACGCCGAGTTCGCTCTCCAGCCTTCGTCAACGCATGGGCCGCTCGGGTCGACGAGATGCCCCCGCCGTATTACGCGTCTTGATCGCGGAAAACGAAGTGGCACATGATGCACCGTTAAGTGATCTGTTACGCTTAGAGTTGATCCAAGCACTGGCGATGCTCCGATTGCTATTGACCAGTAAATGGTTTGAGCCCGCCGATATATCACAATATCACTTTTCCACGTTGATCCATCAAGTCTTATCGGTGGTCGCACAATGGGGCGGGATCCGCGCAGAGCAACTTTTCTCACTGCTCTGTCAAGAAGGTCCCTTTCAAAATGTCACCCCGGCACACTTTATCACCCTCCTTCGACAATTAGGCAAAGCACAGTTATTGACCCAGTTAGGCAGTGGGGAATTAACGTTAGGGTTGGTGGGGGAAAAAATCACCAATCATTACAGTTTCTATGCGGCGTTCAAAACACCTGAAGAGTATCGCGTGATCGCAGGCGCCAAAACACTCGGGACATTGCCGGTTGATACGTTATTACTCCAAGGGCAACACATTCTCTTTGGCGGAAAAGGCTGGGTGGTTATGGAAGTGAATGTCGATAAAAAAGTCATTTTGGTTAAGCGCAGTAGTCGAGGTACCGTACCTCACTTTGAGGGCGGCGCATTCACCATACATGGACGTATTCGTCAAGAGATGTATGACATGTTAGTCGCAGGCGAGTACCGCATTCCCGTGGGGGATCGTCACGTGGATTTTATTGATGACATGGCGCGGATCTTATTTCATGAAAGTTTGCTGTATTTTAATCAACACGGCCTTAAAGATAACGCCATCATCAGCCATGCGGGAATTGTCTGCATTCTCCCCTGGCAGGGCGATAAAGTAGTCGCCACGCTAACGGCGTTGTTGCTCCGCTTGAATTTTGAAACGTCAGCCTATGGTGGGATCATCGAAGTGCACAACAGCCATTTGTCGAGTGTGCAAGAAGCCATTATCGCTTTGGCTAACGCCCCGCTTCCCGCAGTTGAAGTGTTGGCAACATTGGCAGAAGAGAAGGTGGTCGAAAAGTTCGATGAATATTTACCGGAAGAATTACTTGATCTGGGTTACGGCGAACGCACCTTTGATCTCCCTAACACCCAACGTTGGTTAGTGCGCGCACGGGCGCAATTGCTTGGTATACTTGGCGATTAGGGGCTTTCAGGGTATCTTGAGGCGTGCGTAGTTATTTGTTTATATTAAATATAAGAGTAATTAAGTCAATATAACCCTTTACATTTAAAACCTATCGTATATAATTCGCCTTGTTTGAAAGTGCACCATATATCAACAGACCTGTAAGCGTTCATTTGCCTAGCTCGACCTGATCTTATATAAGCGTAACTTCCAGCACAATCGCCATTAAGGCAATCACATTACTCTTAAATAATTAGGAAAGAATATGTCAACAGTAAACGGTACAGTAAAATGGTTTAACGAAGCAAAAGGTTTTGGTTTCATCGAGCAAGAAAATGGTCCTGACGTGTTCGCTCATTTCAGCGCTATCCAAGGCGATGGTTTTAAAACATTAGCGGAAGGCCAAAAAGTGCAATTCGCAGTGACGCAAGGCCAGAAAGGTCCACAAGCGGAAAACATCACGGCCATCTAAGCCGCGTTTATCACTTTTTGTGATAATTCGAAAAAAAAGCAATCGCGAGGTTGCTTTTTTTATGCCTGTTGTTTAGTTCTTTACATTATGTTTTCACACTGTTACCATGTTTCGTAAAGTTATTAATCATCAGGAGCATGCTCATGAACATTGGCAGTCAACTACCGCCTTCAATGCCGATAGCAAGCCCAGACAGTTACAGCGCTTTTCGCGCCGAAAAAATAGCGGAATCCAAAGAAGTTACCTTGTACCAACCGGAAAAGCCCAGTGCGTATGAAGTGCTCGATGAGCGAAAAAAAGGCATGGCGGCGTCTTTATATAGCCAAAAAGGCAATATCGTCGTCGATGTGGTTGAACCCTTAGTGGATTTTGTCGTCTAGCGCTTAAAACAACAGTAATACCTGAACTGATTTCGGTTATATAACATTATATACAGCACCTTTCCACCAATCAAAGGATTTTTTATGCCTCTCGTTGCCAATCTCTGCCATTACCTCACCGGTTGCACCCCCTTAAAAGAAACAAACAATGTTTGGCAATGGGGAACACTGCTACTCGGACAGGAGAGCGACCTGTTCCCTTTTTTGCGAAAAGAGCCTCTTAAACAAGCCCTTGCTACCGGTGGGGTTTTTGCGGTGAGCCCCAAAACGCAGCGGGCAATGTTTGATCTGTTGACCATACAGGAAAAAATTCCCGCTGATCAAATTAACACTCAACTTGTCGAGCGTTTACCGTTGTTTTCGGTTGACGATCTCGCCAGTTACCTTGAGGCATTAAGCTTGGTGTATCAGCAATGGTACGGCCGCTCACCCGTTGATTTTCGTCCGGAGGGGATCACACAAAAGATCGCGTTCCTTGAGACATTTCAGGGGATTGCTTCACGTTACGCCAAACATCTTGCTTCACCGGCGTTTAACTTTGCCAATGGTGATTATTTCTTTCGTGCGCAGGATCTCAAAGCTATTTTTGAGATCATGGATGACGTAGCCGATAAGAAAGTTTGGTTAGATGCCTGCAAATCAATCGGCGTGTCGTTGACAGAGGAGCTTCTGGCGGAAGAAATATCGGAACCTACAGCAGAATCGCTTGATTTTTTTATCACGCTATCCTCACTGGGCTATGAGTTATCAAAACAGACGTACGCCCCGAAACCTTTTGAAAAAGATCCGATAAAACTGCGCCACCTTATTACGTTGATCGCCTTGCCTGATAACAAGCATAACTCGCATGAGATTGCCGTGCAAAACGCCAAACTGTCACACTACCTAAACCTTACTGTCGCGACGTTGCAAGAGGAAGCGCCCGAGGGCAGAGTGCATCATAAGTCACCGTACCCGATAGTGCTTGAAACGCAAGGTAAATTCTTTCCGTTACTCAATGATGCTATCTTGACGCGTTGTCGCGGGGCAAACTCAAGTTTGTTTGTGCATGCGAGCACTATTGAAAAAGTCTTCGCACAAAATGAACACTTGTATGCCAGAGCCCCCAGTCCTTTCTTAGGCGCTTGCGGCCAGGTGATCTGTTTTGAACCGCAAAACCCGTCATTATTACTCAAAACGCTACCCGACGATACGCGAGTAAAAACCCCCGATCATAAAACTCAGTTTTCGCGATTTAAAAAGCGTAAAAATCAACTGTTGATGTATAGTTTAAGTACTGAGCCGAATATCAAAAAAGTCTACCTGTAAACGCGGACGGCGCGTTTTCGCCGGCTTTCGCAGGGGGATCGGTTGATCCACGTTGTTCGATTTTTTTCTTTCAATAACAATTGCCCCCTGCGTTAATAACGCCACCGGTAAAAAATTCGCGGAGGCCGTATGCCCATGTCCTACTCACAAGCGTTTAAGAAGATGCGTGCATTACTAAAAGCGGTGGGTTTAGATATTAAAGGTTTTGGCGCCATCAGTGATCAATGTCAATAACGCCTTCCTTCAACCTAAGAGCGGGTATTTCACAGCAGGCTCTAACGAGTCGCTTGTTTTGTGATAGGATAGCATACCATAGCATAGCACTTGTTGACGTCGGCTAGCGTCAAGGCGCCGGTAACATCAAAAGAACAGAGCGCGCATACATGAATATAAAACGACATCACAACACGGTACAAATCGCCCAGTTTTTGGCCTTTATGGCTTACATGATCGGGTTTTTCCTCTCTGTGGCTTGGCTGAAAGAAAAAGCGCTTTCACTTCCGCTGTTTTTTTTACTTGGACCGGCATTATCAATGCTCGTGATCCGTTTACTGCTGATTTTTTATCTGCCCCCGCCTTGCACGTTAAAAGGGTGTGGAGGTGCCTTGGCTTTACATCTTCTGCGTAACCGCCATTATGCCTGCCTGTCTTGTGGGAAGAAAACCCGTCTAAAAAAATTCATAGACGATCCCAGCAATAAAAAGGCGGTCAAACTCCTCTTGGGTGGACTGGCACTGATGATCGTCGCATTACTCATTATCGTTGGGGCGGGGATCCTCCGTAACGCCGGGTAAAAAAAAGTAAAAAGCGCACGACGTTATTCTGTCTTGTGAGGTTGACTGATACAAGAAAGCATGTTACTTTGGTTAAATAACGACGCCAATAGGTGTCCTCTTTATCTCAGGAGCTCAAGACATGCCAGATAAAATAGAAACGTTAGGGTTTTGTATTACTCAAAAAGCGTGGTACGCGTCTAGCTTGCCGGAAAGTCGCCAAGTCGACGAAGTCATTGTCGGGCGATATGAGGCTCATGGGGATTCTACGCTGTCAATCATGTTCGAGTGGCCGACGTCAGCCGAGGCTGAGTTTACGCTTGCCAGTGATGCATGGGAAGCAATAGCGGTGTTTTCGGGACTGTTTGGTAAGTTGGCGCAAAGCGATCGCTCAACGATCACTCTCGATGCGTTTGTCGCGTTACTGCTATCCCTTGGCTTTGAAGATAAAACCCCCTACGTTGATGACGATAAAACCTGCCCGTAATCATGTAGCGCCATGGACGTTTTCCTACTGACGGCGCAGGCTAACTTCATGGAGTTGCACAAATTCTTTTTGTGCATTGAGTGTTACGACCACCACTTTGCGATAACGCCGTAAGTAGGCAAATTTTGCTAAGGTGATCTCCTCAAAAACAAAGCTATGTTGGGCGCATTTTAACACGAGTGTTTTCCCCAATAATAGTTCGGCCGTTGAAAGCTCAATCCCTTCCTGCTCGCGGATCACCAAGGATAAGGCATTGCTTTTTTTCAAGATCACCGCGTCTCTTATGTGTAATTCTCTCATCTGTTTCTACCTAAATTGTCTGCTGGTGCGTTCGTTTTCTTGACTTATTTTCTCAGCGTCCAGTTGTGCGAGATCGGGGCTGGGAGTCATTTTTTCGGCATAAGGCATATTGGGGGTTTCTACCGCAAGACTGACTTGGTAGCCGGCCTCGCCTAATCGTTCTTGGATCACGTCATTGAGTTGAGGGATCTCGGTGAGTTTTACCGCAGAGAGGGTTTTCTGCCCTTCATGTGAATATAAAAAAACCTCCTCTTGACCGTTCGACAGCGCTTGATAAAGTAAGTCTGCACTCATGTCTTTAAAGGTGTCGGGGGCGGCTTCTTGTATGTCCATGCCTAAGTCAAGCAATTCACCGTACAATAAGGCTAACGGGGGCGACACTTTCTCATGTTCAAGTTGCCTTTCCATCAATTTTAAACTCGCGGTGTACCCTTGCGGATCACGATGGGCATTGTCGTAAGAGCGGTCAAGCATTTTTGTCATTTGCCCGATGACGTCTTGCATGTTGCTCTCAATCTGTTGTTTTACCGCGGGCGCGTAATCAAGATCAACGGCCGAGGTGGCAATGATCTCGGCAAAATCAACGATTTCGGGCGCTGACAGGTTCAACAGCACTTCCGGTTGCTGTTGATAAACGGCGTCGACAAAGGCCAGTGCCCCCCCCGCGGCATGCGTTTCTACGCCCTTTTTGATCTTGTAAGCGGCCAGTTGAGATTGACTATGACCAACTTCGATTTGAAGGTAATGCGCTATCGTTTCGGGTGTCTCGTTTTTTGCATGCATCAGCTGTATGGTGGCGATCGCGGCCGTGGCTTCGGCACCATTTTCCATCATGGTCAATTGCTTTTTATCAAACAACGACGTGGCGAGATCGAACCCACTCATTTGTTGATAAAGCGCGCCGTGTGTGATCTCATGAACCAGCGTATGGTAAGCGAAATATTCTTGAAAATGGGCAACGTCCACCGCTTGCTCCACGCCTTCCCTCGGGTTTTGTGCACCATACATGTCGTCGGGGTTCATGATCACATAATTGATATTGTCCGCAAAGAAAGGGTTTTGTACATGGTGAGATCTTTGATTGTCATGGTAACCCGTAGCATCGGTCAAGGAGGATACCATCGACATGATCCGATGATCATCACCATGTTTACCCAAGGCTTTAAAATCCTTTTTCAGGGTTTCCTCTGCGTGGGGATCCCCTAAGAAAGAAATGGTGGTGATCTCATCGGGAGAAAGCGGGTTTTGGTACACGCCACTTTGTTGGTTTTTGATGATCTCCAGCGCATTATCCACCGTGATGGTCTTGAGCGCGTTGGTCGCCACCGCCTGGTTCATCTCGAGGGTGGCGTTTTTTTGCAGATCAGGTGTCACTGAGCACCCTGTCATGGCTAACGTAGCCAGCACAGACATTGCCACGACAGTATGTTTGGCCAACTGGGCACCCCGACCACAAATGGTCAAGGCACTGTCTTTAAATTGCTCTACGAACTTTTCGGGGGATACTGGGGGGTTCATCTTCTCTCCATACAAATACGGCTAATCGATAGATATCTGTTAACAAAGAGATAGTAACATATTTAACAGAAAGAGCGCGGACTATTGTCAGGGTTTCCCTGCGCGTTCGGAGGTGACGCATCGTTTAGGATCTGTTAGTATGTCTTGTGAGTAAAAAATAAAGAGACGAGCATGATGGCAATAACAATGAGCCACTGCCTTGCCCCGTTCGCTTTTATCGTCAGGCGTGTTAAACCGATGTTACGCCGTGTCTTGAGCTGACGTTAAGCGATGACGATCAACGGATCTTAGTCGCCCTTGCCAAAAACAGCAACGCTTAAGCCGGTACGGCGGCACGATCGTTGTCGGCATGCGGCCAAGCCGTCGCTGATCGCCTTTTCCGTGATCGCAGGGCTCCTTGGTGGCTCTGCCGCCATCGAGGCTCATCGAGCTCCATATAACCTCGCTAAGTGAGCGTTGTTTGCGCGTTTAGAGCGGTTTTACGTTGAGTAGAGCCTCCACCTGATCTTTAAGGGAAAACCCCGGCGTCTTCAAAAACGCGTCAGGCATCTTTTCGGCGTGTTCAACAACACAGCGTGATAACGCAAGATAGCTAGCCTCATTGTGCGCTGGGTTTCCACCGTTTCGAAGGGTTTGCATCAATAACGCGGCAAGCGTTTCATCGTCATTGCTGTGGCATCGAGCCAACCCCATGCCGCCGAGGCGTAATGCGCGCAAAACCACGCCCAAGTGTTCAAGGCGATTGCCCGCTTCATCGCAAATATAAAAAGACATACAAATTCCTTTTGTCAGTAAGTAGTTATAACAATGGGATCATTGTAGACGAAAAAAAAGAAAAACGCTGACTTTTCTTTGCGCTTATGTTGTAATGCAATAACTTGATCACGTTACGATAAAAGAGAGCCTTATGCCCATATATGCCATCGGATATACCACGTCCTGCAGAAAAGCGGAGCAGTTAGGCGCCGCCCTGATCTGCGATGCGCGCACGGAAAAAGAATTTAATGTTAAATCGATTGGCGGCTTACCCACCATTGCGTCGCGTACACAGGGGTATGCGGAATGGATCCATGTCAACGACACCCTCTTCTTTACACAACAACTCAGTCTCGTTCAATAAACGATCGCCGAGTCTAAACAACTCCAGTCTAAGATCGCGTTGCATCAGGGTAAAATAGCCAAGATGGAAAGCGACATCGCTTTAGACAAAGCGGCCTTTATGAAAAAAATTGAAGCCACCAACCAAGCCCTCGATCCCTTTGCTGGCGTGAATAAACATGAAATCGCCGCCTTGTGCCTTCGCCGAACGCATTTGAGTCACGAAAATTAATAATTTACAGCGACACCTGTATTTGGTACTTTCTGGCTAACGTTATTACGATACGTTGGCTCCCTGCCAGAGTAACCTCGACTCCATGGGAAGAGTACCCTCAAATCATTTACCCTGTGTCTGGTTTGTAAGTTTGGTAAACGAGGTCGCTATACTTACAAAACGGACAGAGGAGTCGTTATGAAACCACTTTATTTTGCACAAACGATCGCTTCGTTACGTGCAAAGGGTATTGCGATGTTCTCCCCCTTATATCGCACATTACGCCTGCCGACGGAGAGACGTGATAACGCGCCTGTTACCCTGACGTTTATATCGTTGATCCCTTTTGCGCGTAATGGTGTGGTGGGCATGTCCGCGTTTTTTCAAGCACTGACGGAAAAAGGTGTGTTTGAACCTTCTTTTTTAGCCACCTTTTTTATCGGGGTGTTTCCAACAACTGGCCGGTGAAAGCGATCTGCGGGGGGTCGATGTTCTCGACAAAAACGTACCGCTTCCTCCCCCGGTAGACGTGGTGTCTATGGCATTGTCTTTTGACGCCTCGGCGCTGCGCATTAAACGTCGAGACGATGGTTATGCCGCCTCCGCGTATATCGCGCATCAATGGGTATTGCTCTTTGTCAGTAAAACGCCCGGCAGTTTTGAGCAGTTGCGCAAGCAATCCTCTCACGGGTTATCCCCGCCGAGTTGAGATCTTACGTGTGTATTGCCGAACAATCGGCAACTTATTGTTTTAGGAGCGGTAAGGGCATCATTATTGCGTACCGTTCCTTCTACCGTTATTTTTTCGTCACTCAACAACAAAGACGAACTCAAGGAGGCTGTTGAATTGGCAAGCAAAATGCGGGTTATTTCAACGCTTCAGGTTGAAAAAAGTGACGTGTCGGCGGTAAATGATTGGCTCGCGGGAGCGTCACCCATCCATCCGTCATTACGCGCTGTCGTACCCAACATCAACAGGCAAACGCCCCGCTCTTCTCCGTGGGCTAACGTGTAAACGGTCGTTTTAAACGATCCAATAAAAAACCAGCTGGACTGGCTTTTCTGTTTCCGCGTACGCCTTTTATAAACGTTTACATGGTTTGCGTATTTAACAACGTGTAATGGCTGTGCTTTTGATCTCCCCAGTAGGCATAAAACAAAGCACGATCCCCTTTATGACTGGCAAGCATGTGCGCTTTCACCTCAGTCAAGTCGCGTTCATCAATGGAGACCTCATCAGGGTGTTGGCCAGTGCGTAACATTTCGCTGAGACGTTGGGCATGCTCCATGGTACGAGAGAGATCAACCCCATGGACATGCGCGTCTTCTATTTTACCTAAAAGGCGATTGGCGCAATTTGCTTCTAACGCGCATTGCGTTTCACAGCTACGATCATAACGATTGAACTGTATAAAGAGGGGCATGTTGGCGGCTCGTGCGATCGTCGGCAACACCCCTATTTTCCCCATATAATGCTCAGCACATTCAAAAACAAGCGGCATGTTTTTCATCGAACGACAAGGCGTGATCAGCGTGAGAATTCTTGACATCAACCATTCTACGGGGATCAGTCGATGATGATATAATTCATCGGGTAAAATATAGATCAAACGGCGTTGCGTGAGCGCGTAGGATAATTCCGGTAAAACACTCGGTAAGCTAGCACCTGGCGCGAGCCCACAGCTATTGTTCGTCGCGCCTAGGCTGGCAGGCTCAAGTTGAGCGTGATAAAGCTCAGAGAACTGCATAAGCAAATAGGCCATTCTTTCTTCGCAAACCGCCCAGTATTTAGGATCGTCTTTTTGGGTGAATGCTTGTGTTATGTCAAACGATGGTGACGCCAAGATCGCGCGCAGTGAAGCGCTTGCTTCTGGATCATGCTCAGGTGAAAAAGCCAACGACAGGATCGCGTCGAACCCTAAGGTAAACTGGAGACGTCGGAGTAACATTGGTAAAGTTTCATCATATGCACACAGGTACTTAAACGCTGAAAATAAGGCATCAACCAAGGCGGTTGCGCGGTCATTCCAATCGCACGCCTCTTTATTGTCGTGTTCATCTCGTGTCGACGCCAGTTGCATCAACAAGAGTTGATGGGCACTTTCGATGGACTCCATCAAAAAGGCACTAAAGGCGACACTCGGGTGACAATCTGATTGGGCCGTGCTCGTGCCCCCTAAAACATAGGTCAAAACGTTCGGGGTGGCGGCCAATAACGCGTCCGCGTGTGTTTGCGTTAAGACAAAAATGCCTTTTTCTGTGAAATTACTGGGCGCACCGTGTGTCACCAAATTCGGCCACAAGCCATCGACATGCCCGTAAATCAACGTTTGTTGGTTCCACGCATTAAGAGGCAGCGCATTGACATCTATTTTATCTTGCCCCACCTTACTCTCGAACCACTTCACCAAATAGGGACGTCGGGTACACGCGTTGACAATGATATCATCCGCGATACCGGCCGAAAACCCTTCGGACAACAAATACGTGCGCAAATGCTCTCGGCGCAAAGTCATTAACTGTGATTTAACGGCGGTCGACAAGGCGGCTATCGGTTTAAGCGGTTGTCCATCAAGCCACTGCCTCTTCTGTTGGCAAGTGTACATGGTATTAAAATTAGGCCAGCAATGTAAAACAGCGGCGAGATCATTCGCGTATTGGCGGTTTTGTTTGCCGAGCGGGGCTTGTTTACGGTGTTTTTTTAACGCTAAATGAAACGCCAACCCATCGGCTTTGATGGTATTGGCGCTGGGTTGGTACGGGTAGAAGCGAGCAAGGTTATTCATCGATAACACTCCTATGGTAGTTGGTGTAGTGCACGATCTTCATGTCCACCATAACCACATAGGGTGTTTTATGGAGGTGCATTTTTTGTTTTTACTCAGATGCCCCCTTGGGCGTGCCCCGGATAAACCGGAAAGATCGGCGAGTGTGTCTGATCACAGCACCATCATAGCACACAAATAGCTAAATAAAACCGACAACGTGTTGTTTTTATTTTATAAAGGTGCATTCATCAACCGATGGGTATCGACGCTTAGCAAGGGGCGTGTTGTCGCTCCGAATGCCTTTTAGGCGATCCGGAAACTGACAAGATAACACGTGGGGGATCGCCTTAAGACGATCGGTATACTATTTTTTTGTCGCGGTGTTTTCAATGATCTTGCTGATCTGCCCTAATGCCGTTTGGCAATGCTCATTTAGAAAGGTCATGGCCTGGGCGCTTTTGTCGACGCGATCAACGTATTGCATGATGTCGGGGATATGGTTGGGGTTTTCTGTTTGTGCTTTCGTTTCATCCATAAAAAACTGTTCGTTTTCCTGAATTATTTTCGCGTTTTTCATAAAAACGTTTTCAGCGTTGTCAGCGTTGTCAGTCATAATTATCTCATTCTGTTGGGGTAAGTGGGTGAATATTGACGTCGATCGTCTTGTCGTGGAAGGTGATGGTAGTTTTACCCATCGCCAGTCCCTCTGCACTTCGGATCAACTGTTCATCTTGCTCGATCAAGGCATAACCCATTCGCATCGTGTGGGTTGGAGAAAAGGTGCCGATATAACGATTGGCTTGTTCAACGGCGCTTTTATACATGATGATCTTGTTTTGGGTGTTTTTGGCCTGTGCATCAACCCGTTGTTGATGATGCTTGGTACTTTGTTGGAGCAGCTGTATCGCACTTTCGCTGGTTTTAACCAAGGATTGCTGGTGTTCATTGACTTGCTTGACCAAGGTGCGTCTCGCCCCAATGACGGCATTGCGCACTTGGGTGTGCATGTTGGCTTGATAGTTTTCCAGCAATCGAGTGCTCACGTTGGCGCTTTGCCTAAAGATCGGTGAAAAACGCGGCATAACGCCATGGATCAAATTCATCGCACGTTGATGTTGCGTTGCTAACGCGTTTTGATTTTTGTTTAATTCCTGTCTTAACACGGTAGCACCCGAATACCCAATAAAGCGCGTTTTTTGATGGTGTTGTCCAAGAAACGACTCAATGGTGTCGCTTGACCGTTGTACCTGTTCATCGTACTGACGCGACGTGCGAGCATACCAATCCTTTAGATGGTTAATGAGCAGGTAAATCGCCTTAGAAGGCGTACCGCAGTTCATCTTGGCCACTTCATCAAGGAGGCAAATGTCTCTTTCGTGACCGATTCCGGTATAACACGGCACGAGTGAGTGACACACATAACGGACGACCTTAACATCATTGAGCCAATACAGATCCGCACTCGCCCCGCCGCCACGGATGATAAATATCGCATCGAATGGTGTTTTTTTGTGGGCTTTATTCGCCGCCACGATTGCGTCAGCGACACTTTCGGCCGCATACTTACCTTGAAAGGTAGCGTGAAAATAATGAAATTCGGTGATCCCATTTTGCTGGAGGATATCTGCGTCTTTTTTAAAATCTTCTCCGCCCGCGGCTGACTGTGGCGTGATCACGGCCACCCGCGAATAAAAATCAGGCGTTGGGTGTGATTTGTTTTTATCAAACTCATTGTTTTTGATCAGTTGCGCGCGTATTTTTCGCGTTTTGGCTTCCATGTCACCGAGGCTGTATTGCGGATCAATGTCGGTGATCACCAGCTGTAAACCAAAGCGTTCACTGAGTGTTGGAAACACACAAATAAGAACCTTCATGTTCTTTTGAATGTCCATCTCGGTGGCGTTTTTAAACTTAGTCTGTAGGCGGGGTAGTGTGTCTACCCAGCAAACGGCATTACATTTGGCCGATTCCGTGCCATTTTTTTGCTCAACCAGTGAAATATAGGCGCCGTTCTTATGCTCTTTGAACTCTGACACCTCCGCCACCAACCAGGTCGGCTCTGCCAACGTCGCTTTAAATTGTCGCTTTAAATGCGTTAAATACTGATTTAAGGTCTGTTGTTGCATGCTTCACTATCTATTGACGCTTGTGTGGTTATATTATTGATATTAACAGTTTATAGTGCCGGGTGCAATACAAAGAGATGAGGCCGGTCTGTGTTTTATTTATAGCGCGTCATGAGCCTCAATCGAAGCTCCATAGATGCTCCCACGACTCGCGTTTTTTGTATTCACACTCGACATTTTCTTTGAGTAGACAGTTCCCTTGGCCATCGAGATCATAACCGGTGATACTGCCATAGTCCTCCAAGGCTTTTTTGATCAAGTGATCGTCTATCCGTGCCCCGTCTTGATAAAAGTCATAAAGAGTGCGACTTTGAAATTTATCTTTTTTGAGGCTGTTGTCGCCGACATTGTACAAGTAGTCGTCACAGACCAAAGGTTTCCCTTGGATCGGGACACCATCGTGACAAAGCACCGAAAGCTCATGTCGGATCACACGACCATCCGGCATGAGCCATTCGTAGTTCAGATCAATCGGCTCATCCAATAGCCAAAGCGCCAGATCAAGGTTGACGTAGATCGGTATTTTGCTTAGCACGTAATGCTTATTTGGGTAAGGACGGTAAAGTTTGCACCGTAGATCCTTGATCCTGAGCACTTTTGAAGAGACCACTAATTTTAACGCGTTGATCCGAGTGCGCACGTCATAAGGAGCCAAGAAGAGGGTTGGCTGAAATCCAATCACTTTAACCCCTTTGGTTAAGTTGTTTTCTTGATAAAACCGATCTGCTTCTGACTGTGTTATTTGCTCATTGTTGGTCATAAAGTCACTTACCTTACCTGTTTTTGTCGCGTTACACATCTGCGCGTGGCGGAAGAATGAAGCAGCCTTTTTCCGGCGTGTACCCCACGGTTGACCAGCCCCCGAAATTAATAAAGTTACCTAGCGCATAGCCGAGCTTCTCTTTGATGATCGCGCGGTCACGTTCATTTTCGACGTCATCGGCGGGAGCGACAGGTAACTGCAAGTCGATGGTGGCCTGACGGAGTGTGTCAAGGTACGGGTGCTCACCGTAGATGGCTTTTAAACCCTGAATATCACCGTGGCACCAGTGGGAGAGCAACTCCGGGTTTTCATAGGTGCTTACTTGCTCGAGATCCTCGCCGATCGCCAGCAAGATCACACGACCCGCTTGAGACCAACAACTCTCTGCTTCGCGTTTTTCATGTTGATCGAAGCAATGGTTAATAAATATTTTCCGATCACACAAAGGGATCTCGGCGATTTGTTGTTGCAGTTTTTTTGAGCGTTCTCGTTGATGTAGAAACATAACACTTCCTTGTTTAAACGATCCATGCTCCCTCGTTAAAGGGCGACTGATGCTTTTAGCGCTGTGTAATAAACAGCTCATAATGTAGGCCAACATAACCAAGTGTTCAAGGCACGCGTTGATGATGTGGACTCGCTTTTGATACGCCCTCTACTATACACTTGGGTTACTTAACCGTACACGCTATCATATCACAAAAAAAAACCACAGGTGCTCCTTATCAAAAATGTTCTGTTACGCGGATCTAATGTGATACAATATCTTCATTACCTGAGGATAATTGACGATGGCAAAATTACATCACCGCAATTTTACCCCCGCAGACATTGAGCGGATCGCGAAAAGAGATGGCGGCTTTACCGTTTCTAAAAATGCGCCGATGAGTTTCATCACAGAAATGAACATTAAATTGGCCAAGATGATCACGGCGAACATTATTAAACGACCGACCAGCCACCTCAATGAATTACACTATGGCTACATTGCGCCGGCACGGAGAGCAACGTACCAACAAAAAATAAAATCCAAAGCCCCCAGTCAATCCTCCGTTATGGCTAGACTTAAAAACAATGCAGAGATCTCGATCCCGCGTGACAGTGGTAAACGAAACATACAACAATTGCAAGGCGTCTTATCGACCTTGGTCGCCAACGGGCAGGTTAAGATCACCAAACGCGAAAACCGACGGGTGCATTACGCCAGCGTGCCGCCTAAACAAGTCAATAAACAGGAGCAATCGCAACTTGATGCTATGGTGGCGACGCAGCGCACCGAAGCGATCACCCAAGCGCTCCGGGACACGTACCAGCAGTATCGACCTTCCCTGAGTGAGACGCAAATGGTTCGAGAGTTAAATAACAAGTTACATGAGCTAATAGGACAACGCGTTGAACCGACCTTACTCAGTCAAATGCTTGATGGCAAGTTGCCGGCAGACGCGGTGATCAACAAAGCGATGAACCCGAAAGTGACCGAGTCAATGAGCTCTATTGTCCCCAAAATGGTAAAAACACCCATTAGCGACCAGGCACTCACCCGAAAAAGATAACATTAGCGTAGCGGACTGTTCAATCCTTGTTCAGCTAAATAGGCATTCGCTTTCCCTTTAACATCGCTTCCCGAAATCATCATCCGTAATAACATCGCCATGTTTTGTTGATCTTTTTCTATCTGAAGCAAGCCATCTAAAACTGCTTCATCTTCAAAACTGGCGACAGGGACACCCTGAGCCACTAGCCATAGTTTTTCATCGATCGTTACTTTTTTTAAGGTCAACATTGTCTCTCTCCATTGTGGGTACGTTATCGCAATGTGACCATCGTACTTGAGTTATCACCAACAAGCAAAACATATGTACCGCTATGGTTTTAGTCAGCACAAGTGCTATCTGTTGATTTTTAAATAAACCTGTGGTACCTTGCACTCGTTATAATAGGCCTAAAGCCCTTTTTACAGCGTGTCGTCAAGGTGTCGCCTCTATGTCGTGGTAAAAAACCCGTAGCGGCGTTACTGTGCAGTCTATTGACTTTAAAATTAAAAGGTAAACTCATGCTCCTTCTTTTACTCAAAGCGCAACGTTTACAATACGGCTTATCTCAAGAAACCTTAGCGGAAATGGCGGGCGTCTCAACCCGGACGATACAGCGCATTGAATCCGGTAAAAACAGCAGTATAGAAACAGCAAAGGCGATTGCGAGTGTTTTGGGGTTATCGTCGTACGCCGCCTTGAAAAGTGTGCCGCCCTCCGCACCCGCGGGAGCGTCTAAGTCCGCAAATGCTACCCTCGAAAAAGAGCTTTCTTTTGGCGAGCAAATTAGCTGGCTTATCGGCAACAGTCGAAGTCTGGTGCTGTTGTGGATAAACATCGTATTGTTCACCGTTGTGGTAACTCTGCCCTTGGTTTGGCAAACATCAGGGCAAGGGACACTCCTAAGCCTTTTTGCTCTCGGGGTTTTGTCGCTGATGTTACCTCTGCTTATGAGCCAAAAAACAAACTATACCTGCTATTCATGGCTATTAATTGCGGTGGTTCATGGTGGGTTGCAGGTGCCGACACAATGGTGGGTTGATCATACCTATTCCGCGGAAGCAAAACTGCGGTACGAAAATTGACAAGCGATTATAAAACTCGCCAACGACGCTAGTGAGACCGTCGACGTTTACGAGCAAGAAACACTGGCCGACTTCACTCTTCCATTACGCCCAAAAATGGAGGTTTCGTCTGTCGATAAGGGCTGGCAGCCCACCTTTACAGTCATGCCAACGGGAAGTGTTACCATGACCTTTTTTACCCCCAGTGGTGAAGAGGAAAAGATCACCTGTGAGCCAGAAGAGCTCGAGGCTTGTAAAAAACGCATCAAACAGCTTCTTTAACTCAATGATGGACAAGCAGAGGGCGGTCGGTAAAGACGTTATCGATGAGCAGTGTAAAAAAAGCGAACACTACTGAGTAAAATCATAGTTCAGTGTAAAAAAAACAAACAACAAATAAAAGAAAGGCACTCGCCAACGCAAGTGCCTCTACAAAACAAGAATGGTGCGGCGGCTATTTTTTTACGCGTAAGCGACGTACATTAACCCCTAGAAGTCCGACGGCAAAAAGGAACGCGGTTAACGGCAAGGGGGCACTGACGAGCACCGGTGCATCAGAAAGCTGAAGGCTCCCTGAAACGCTTACCCCAGCAGTGGCGTTAAAGGCTTCAAAGTCGCTTCGCGTCCCCACACCTGCGCCGACAATACCAATAAGAGCATACGAAGCTCGATGACCAAGAGTAGTAACATTACCCATAGAGGCTCCCAATGACTGCAACGCCAATTGTGCGTCCTCATAAAATCGCCGGGTTGCTGCATCCCTTACTGCTAAAAGCACAATTTGCCCGTTTATTAGGTTGTTAATATAACTAGTCAACTCCGCTGAGGCATCATAACTTCCATGAGTATCAAAACTCGCGTTATCGAGAACTGCTCCGGTAAACGGATCGACAATTGCAAGGTTAACCCCTCGTCCACTGAGACCGTAAAAGACATCAACACCTTCCACTTTCAGGTATGCGTAGTTCCCTACAAGAAAACCGGCGGAGTCAACTTGAAAGGAAACAACTTCCGATTGGGCAAGTGACGAAAGCGACAGTAACGCCCCCAGTAAAAAAGTTTTAATAAAACGCATAACAACTTCCATCCTTTAGTGCTTGGTAAGCGTGCAAAAAGGCATGCTTATCCTAATGTTGTCCATTTATACACAATCATAAAGCAATAAACAGACCAACAAACAAAGACATATTTTTCGTTTAAGACCATATTTCACTTGGCACGTATTATGACGTCTGATAAAACTTTACAAGGCATTCAATATCCATTACTCTGTCGACAGGAACATACGTATTGTGGTTCTGTTTTTATATTGAAATAGGTGGAATTATGGAAGAAGGACTTTTAACATATTTAAGCGACATCGCCATATTGGCTCTTTGTGGTGCGTTGATGCTCATCTCAACAATCGCGTGCCTAATGTCCATACATTACGTCATTAAGTTGGCTAAATATCGAATATCCCCTGATACGCCATACCCTAAGATACCGACAAAGTCACTTTTGTCCGTGGGGATATTAGCCAGCTCAACATCACTGGCATGCTCGACACTGTATTTTTTCGCTAATATTTAGCGTGTTATCTTAAGCAAAGAAGAACACTGCAGAGCATACCCCCCGCCCGCAAGCTTATATACAGTGCCTTAAAGTATGTATAAAGTGTATTTGGATAAGTTTAATCGGCATTTCCCTGCCTTAAAGATCAATAGGTATAGAGTGTTTTATATGTATTGTGTACATAAGAAAAGTCACTATTTCTTGCAAAACAGCGACGTACCTACTTCTTAAATACAGTCGCTATAATTTATTAGTTTATACACTATGAACATACACACCGTGTATAAACTAAAGTGCACATAAGCCATTGCCGAGGTTGAGCTATGACTCACTCACTCGCAAATATACATGGTTTTTACTATATACTCGCTTGCAACGGGGTTTGCGTGGCACACAACATCGATCAAAATAAAAAACCAACATCTGCAGTGGAAATACTACCCTTTGATGTTGATCACTTGGCGTAAGCGATAAAGCACTTCGACCAAATCATCCTGCGCGGCCATTACCGCATCAATGTTTTTGTAAGCACTTGGTGATTCATCAAGCACACCTTCATCCAAGCGCGCTTCTATCCCGACCATCGCCGCTTTATGATCGGCAGGGGTGATGCTCGCTTTCGCTGCCTTACGGGACATCAAGCGCCCTGCCCCATGAGAGCAAGAGCAAAAGCTCTCCTTGTTGCCCAAGCCGCGAACAATAAAGGAGCCCGTCCCCATGGAGCCGGGAATGATCCCGAGATCGCCCTTACGTGCTCTGACCGCCCCTTTGCGTGTCACAAACACGTTTTTGGCGTAATGGTTTTCAATGTCGATGTAATTGTGGTGACAATTTATCGCCTCTTCCTCGACGGTAAACGCCGGTAAAAACTGGCGAAGCGCCAACAGCGTATTGTCTAACATGGCTGCACGATTTTCCGCTGCATAATTTTGCGCAAACTTCATCGACGTCAAATAATCATCAAAGATCTCTGTGTGCTCCACCAAATACGACATATCTTTATTGGGTAAATGCTCCATGATATGGTAACGCTCCATTTCTCGCTTGGCTTTTTCAATGAAAAAATTACCAATACCACCCCCAACCGATCGCGATCCTGAGTGGATCATCACCCAGACACTGTCAAACTCATCCAAGCACACTTCGATAAAGTGATTACCACCGCCGAGGGTACCTAAGTCATTCAAGGCACCATGGGCTTTGACCTGAGGGTGTTTATCCGTGATGGCTTTATACGCGGCACTCATTTTTCCCCAACGCGCCTGATGAGTATCTTCAGCTCGCCAGCTCCCCATGCCAAATTTTGCACGACCATGTGGGATCATCGATTCGATTTTCAAGCGAATTTCTTTTAAGTTATCCGGTAACTGATGGGCTTTGAGTGAAAGCTTGATCGCACACATCCCGCAACCGATATCACACCCTACAATCGCGGGGATCACAGCACCTTTCGTGGCGATCACCGATCCAACGGTCGCTTGGTTACCATAATGCACATCCGGCATTGCCGCCACGTGCTTATGAATAAACGGCATCGACGCCATCGTTAGCAACTGCTCACGTGCTCGTTCTTCCAAAGGAACACCGTTTGTCCAATGCTTAATCGTCGCGCCATTGGTTGCCCGTTCGTACGTGTAGTTGCTCATCTTTCTTTCCTCGTTATTTCGTTAGCTATACAGGGTGTATTTCAAGTTGGATGCCAAGTATGCAGCGTACCGAGAGAAAACACTGTAAACTGTTGATTTTACGGTAGTGTCAGGGTATCGCGTGAAAAACACTCCTATTGACTCCCTAGTGCAAGTACGGTAAATTGTATCTATTGAGATACAGTGGTATCAAATGAGATACGCAAAAAAGAGAGCAGTTATGACGGCAATGATCGGTTTTTTAGGCACACAAAAAGATGCACGCGGCTATAACGACAAGCGTTGGCATCAATTTCGCCCCACGGTCGGGGCGGTATGCCATGAAGCGCTCGCGTTTGAGCGTTATTACCTTATCCATGACAATAACGAAAACGATCTGCTGGAATTGACCAAAAAAGATATGTTGGCGATCCGCCCGTCACTCGAGATCATCGACGTTGCAATGCCATTTGATGATGCGTTTGGATTCACGGAGACCTTATCGAAACAAGTCGAGTTCGTGCTGTCCTTACCAGACGACGAGGAATACTTGATCAATTTCACTTCCGGGAGCACCGCACATCATGTGACGTGGTTTGAATTGGTAAAAAGTAATTTTTTAAAGGCGAAGATTGTTCAGCTCTACCACGGTGGCGTGAAGTACAACAAGCAAAACGATGCCCATCGAACGATCCCCAATGAAATCGCCCGGGGTAAGTATCGACTGATCGACTTGTCATTAACGAAATATGATGGCTGGCGTGAGCTTGAGACCACCTTCCAAACAAATGATGAAAGCTATTTAAAGCAAGGGCTTGATACGCGAAATCGTGCGTTTAACGAGATGATCGCGTTGATCGAAAAAGTGGCGGTGCGTAATAATCGCCCCTGTTTGATTGATGGGCCCACCGGTGCCGGTAAAACACGGCTGGCGACGTTGATTTATGAGCTCAAAAAAAAGAAAGGGATCCTTGACGGCTCGTTCAAATATCTGAACTGTGCCACGTTACGGGCGAACGATGCGCACTCTGTTTTATTTGGCCATGTCAAAGGGGCGTTTACGGGCGGGATCGCTTCTCGGGAGGGGGCATTGAAGCAAGCCAATAATGGGCTGTTGTTTCTTGATGAAGTCGGCACACTCCCAGAGGATATACAGGGCATGTTACTGCATGCGATCGAAGCGAAAGAATTCTACCCGATGGGCAGTGATACCCTGGTGAGTTCAAACTTCACCCTTATTTGTGGCACAAACATCGATCTTGAAGCGGCCGTTGAGGCGAAAACGTTTCGAGATGATCTATTAGCCCGTATTAACTTATGGCACTTCACCTTGCCCAGCTTAAACGAGCGCAAAGAGGATATTGAGCCCAATATTGATCACGAACTTCGCGTGTACGCAAAAAACAATGGTCACAAGGTGCGTTTCAACAACGAGGCACGTGCCTTATTCTTAACGTTTGCCTTGTCGGAGCAAGCACTATGGAAACGTAACTTTCGAGATTTATCGGCCTCGATTGAGCGTATGGCCACGTTAAGTGAGCGGGGTTTGATCAAAACGCATGATGTTAACGCGGAGATCTTGCGTTTGAAAAAATCATGGGCGGGCGGTAAAGTCAAAAATAATACGGCACAGCTCGATAAACTGTACGTGGCGTTAATTGGGGATCGGGCGGAGACGCTTGACTTGCTTGAGCAAGCCCAATTAAAAGCATTGCTTGGGGCTTGTGTTTTTGCTAAAAATGCCGCGCAAGCCGCACGAGCGGTTTATACCAATTCACAAGGGGATTGCCCGACAAACCCTGGTAGCATGTTTGCTAAAGCGTTAAAGAAATTTGATCTCCATTTCGAGGCGGTTAAGGCGTGTCTTGAACACATCTAAAAAGAAGGGGAATCCTCGGCTGTTCATTCACCGGGGCTTTTGTTTTTTTTACTTTATCCGTTTGTGCGGAACACTCCGTCTATAGGGCGAAGGTTAAAGAGCCCGTACATGCTCCAAGGCTGATGTTCTCTCGCTAGACGACCGCTTTTTTTTGCGGCGAAAACCCCACCCTGCAAGGCCGAGATATATAAATACGAAGGACAACGGTGCCGGTACGTCGACTGGTGCTGGTGCTGATGTTAGTGCTTGCACTTCTAACTGTGTCAGCGCGGTGTCGAAAATATGTACATCATCTATTTCCCCTGTCCATCCGTAACCATTTATCGCACTGGCCGCGCCAATGGTAAATACATCGCTGTCTCTGCTTCTATAGTTGGCAACCCCTGCCACATCGCCATCAATGTACAGAGTCGTTTGAGAACTCTGCTCATCGTTCACCACCACGTAGTGATGAAAAAGACCGTCTTGAATAACCGTGTCAGAGATGTTGACGAGTTTGTTCGCGCCAGAGTCCCAGGTGTTCCAAGAAATGGAGTCTCCTAAAAAAAACAAATCAGGCCCCTGCTGATTTCCGCCGGAATTAAACAGCATGACAATGTCTTTTCCCGTCCACGTTGCCCACAGTGAAAACGAGCCGGTGGTTAGGGAGGCAAAATGACTGACAATCGCATCATCCCCATCAAACGCATAAGCACTGTTCGCATTACCGAACCGATCGCTTGTTAAGGTTGCTCCGTAAACCGTTCCGTGCGCGCCGCCGACACTATCATTGGCATTGCCTGAAAAAACATAGCTGTGAAGCAACTCTGCCTGAGCGACGGGAAGGAACGCACTGAGTAACAGCACGGTAAAGATCAGTCCATTGATGGGTGTCTTAAAATCGAGCATAAGTATTCCTTTGCTATAAAAGTAGTTGTACCTTTATAGCAAAGGGGGTGCCAACTTTTAGGGTATTTCGGCGAGACACCCCCTCGCCGCACAAAGGAACTATCGTTACGTAATGTTACGGCGCAAAGCTTGGTAACCTTGTGGATTGATGTGTAAAAAGAAATCAGAGTCAACGAATGTGTTCTTTAGCTGTGGGTGCGGGGTGGATAGCAATCCGTGTATGTGCTGATTTATTTCATCGATCCAATCCAATATCTGATCCGCCGAGAAAGGCGTTCATCGCCGATAGGTTCTTCTTCAATTGAGAAGGACTTGTTTTTGTTGAACCGTCGAGGTACCTCCCAACCAATGCAATTCATTGATCCCATACTCGATCGACACGGTATGCTCCACCGTCGAGGACCACGGCAACCTTTTTTAACGCAAACGATTGCGTGATGCCTTTACCGGCGATCCGTAAACTTTTTGGGGTAATGTTTGTTCGACAGGTGTATCACCAACAGGGGGAAAGCTCAACTGCGTGAGAGCAACGGGATCAAGGGGGGACAATTGATCCTTCGTAACAGCTTTTACGCCGTAAGGGCTCAGTAGTATTTCAATACCTCTCACTTTTTGCTCAAGCGACAATTCTGCTTGTTGAAGCACCGTATCTATCTGCTCGCATAAATCTAATCGAGGGCGGGCGGCATTCGGTAAACTTTTTTTCGGCTGATATAAGCGTATTAGTCTAGAAAACTGCACCGTATCTAAAGCGATGGAAATGGACTGTTCACTACCGGGGCAAAGTGAAGAAGACCATTTCGCTCTTTCATCCTCGCTATGTTGTAATGTTACAGGGGCGAATTCGATCAGATCATCAGAGTACATCGCCATAAAAGCGACCAGATCATGCATACATTTATTTGGCCAACGATTTTTGGCAAAGTAATCGACTAAAACGCGATTGAATTCACTTGGAAAGTCATTGACATCACGCTGATCAACCCAGGCGTTATGACAAACATTTTTTGAAATAAAATAGCACTGAACATTACTGGCCGATAGGACGGCGATACTCGCGGTCAGATCTAAGTTAAGATTCCATGTGGGCACGGCTTCACGTCCCCGAAATTTTTTTAAGACATTGTGATCACCCACCACGTTTGCGCCTGCATAGCCACCTTGAATGTAAGCGTGCCATCGAACACTTTTATCGTTCGCCAACACGTGTGCTAGCGTATGCAGACTGCCACCACAAAAAAAACGTTGCCCAGGCAAAGGACTCTCTGACAAGAAGGTCGCTAACGTGACGGTATTTGGAGCCCCGACCCCTTGGATCCGATTATACAAGGACGTGTGTATATCCTTCTCTGGCGGGTAATCCGTCTTTTCTCCAGCAACAACTAAAACAGCTTTGCTGTCAAATCGCTTAAGCGTCACGCCAAGCAATCGCAGTTCTTTCTCAGACGGATTATGGATGGAAACCACATTCACGGGGGTGTTTTGCTCAAGGGCGTAGATTAAGGTTAAAAAATCATCGATATCTTCGCGCAACTCGACGTCTAGCCAAATGTTTTTTTCGGTAGTGTTTTGTGTGTTTTGTTTTTTTTTCATGCCGTCAGTGTAACATAATCTACAAAAATAAAAAAGAAAAACTGCAATATTGAACACTCACCGCCGACATCAACCACAGGATATATGAACATTAAAAATCATCCTTACTACTCAGTGAAGGTGGCTTATTCTTCGTATTGTCGAACACTATTGAAAAGGCCTCGGTGCGGGTCACGTATCCCACCACATCTCCGGGAGCATCTTTCGGAGGTACCCCATATGCGGGCTCGAATAAGGGGTCTAGTATAAATACAGAGGCACCATCGGGTGATCAGAGTTTCCCTTTATCGACAGTACCATTGTCACCGTTGATGTTTTTATTGTTTTTCTCTCAATATGGACAGAGTAGTCGAATGTGACTACGGGTTCATACTTACACATTCGTAGAAAAATGTCCGGAGGAACTCCTGCCCTTTATAGAGTTATCATTAAAAACAATAACTTACCCTAAAAAACATATAAAAAAAACGTCAAATTAGACGTTTTAGACGTTTTTTTTACAAAAGTTGACTCTTCGGTTTAGCTATTTTTACGCTGACGGCGCGTCATTAAGCCCATCAGAAAAAGACCACCTATCAAAGAGCCCATTGGCGCGGAAACATCACTAACCTGACCACCACCGCTTTGGGCGTAGGGTGAATTTGGGTTCAAAGCATTCAAGGACGGATTGTTAATACTGCTCAGTGTTGTGCCACCGTCTGAGACTAAAAACGTACCACTGTTGGCAAAGTTACCTTCACCATAGTAGTTATTCAAGGGGTAAAATCGAGCGAAGTTTTGCGAGTCCCGATACATAAACTCTGCTCCGGTGATCCCAATGGCTCCCGAGTCTTTTTTATAAGCGCCCATGAAAAACTGATCCGGACCTGCCGTGTTAACTGTGCCACCAATAAAGGTCGCAAAGTTCGTTACTTCTGCGTAGATAACGGGTGAAGCTACGTTAGTGTGCTGTATATAACCACCACCGGCAAAAACATTGATACTTGGCATTACAGACGCGAGCATACTACTGACTTCGCTGTACGTCGGTAAACGCCAGCCATCATAGTTGGTTGCTAATGTCGACTCAGTGTTTGCATAACTACCACTGTTATCCAGTTTAAGCCATTCTAAGCCAGTCAAGGTATCTAAGGCGGCTTTTTGATCCCCTTGGGTTTCCCAATCGGTGTGGACTAATTCTGCATTGGCAGCAAGTGACGCTAAGCTAAGCGCGGCAACTACGAGTATTTTTTTAAACATGTTCATTTCCTTTTGACTGTCTGTTCTTAATTTAATAAATGCTACTCTGTGTTAGCAATATTTGTTCCAACCTGTAATATTTATTGTACTACTTTTTCGCTTGGCGAAATGGGCTCTCTGGCGCTATGTCCGTTTAGTGTGTAAAAAAAAAGGAAATCGCTTAAACAGACCCATTGAGATCGTCAGTTTTTTTTACACGAGTTCCAGTCGCGAGGATTATTACCCTCACACCACTGTATCGGTATTTTTTGATGGTACTCGATAGCCATGTTTGATAGGATTTTTACCAACGAAGATCTTCAGGGTTTGCTTCATGGTTTGTATATTCACAAAGGAAGCGCGCTGCGTTCGAGAATTCGTTATTCTTTTCTTGGTTACTCACAATCCAATGGGCGTCGAAGATCCCTTCTAGAAACGTCCTTTGATCCAAGGATCGGCAATCGCACTGTTCCACAAAAAAAGATTATCGACGGTTTAAACGTTGGTTGTCAACTACCTCGTTTGGGGAGGTTTTCGTGAATACGAAGTTCTTATCTGGCTCCGTCGCTGCTAACGCCTTTAGGGGAAAACCCTCTCTTACGTCATGCGTTTGGTGCATTCGTTCCCAAAGGTACTCTTGCGCCACCCCCGCGATTGGCAACGCCAAACAGGTCGCCTTCATTCCCCCTAAATCAAAAGGGATCGTTGGCTCCTGTGACCATTCCTTGAGCTGTTCTACCCAAATATGATCTTCAACGCCTGCCACGCGAGCCCCCGCTTGGATCGCCGACAAAAAACCCGAAGCATCGCCGCGAAGAGCATCTTGAAAAAAGGTAATTAGCGGTGGGGCTGTCGTCATACCTACAATACTGTCGTTCGGAATATGACGCGTGTCGCGACAAGCATGGTAACCGCGCCTAAATAATGCATTCATTAACGTGGGGTTGATCACCCCGACATCCATTATCAAGTCGGGGTGATGTTGTTGCTCTTTTTTAAAGTCGGCCAATACTGTATCCAAGATCAACGAGCCGTAGCCACGTCCTTGAAACTCATCCTTAATCGCAATATTGAAGGAAAACCTAAGCTGTGGATCTCTCGGGCGAGGGTTGATATTGTACCAGGCGGCGCCGACCACACCCCCTGCCGTTGCACGTAACAACAAACTAATGCGATCTTTAGAGGGATCATCCACACCGATATCCGCATTCATCGCTAATTCCCACACGGCACTCCAGGATGACCCATCTTCGGTGAGATCATTAAGTGGGTCGACAATGATCCCATCAGGTAAGGTAGACATAGTTAACGGCCTTTTATATGGTATAGTCTGTTGATTTTATCACAATCGTCTAAAAAATGGCGAAAACACCACTGCAAGCATGCATCTTTGCTCATTACGAAAAGGGTGTCGATAAAAAATCACTTCAATTATATTGTGATGTGTCACAAGGAATGACCAAGGTCTGCTGTGTTTCGAGCGCTGGGTAATGTCACGTTTAGCTAAGGCTGTTTAGGCTCCGCGCCGAGGGCTACTGATGTGGCTGAATCCACCTGTGTTGGCTATCATTTTGCAAGCATCAATATTTTGGGTCGGTGAGACGTTTTACGCGGAAGGGCAATTTGGTCAAGCCTTTAATTTTGATGGCACTCAAGATGCGGTATATCTGGGCGATGATGTGGCGGTCAAAACCGGCTTTAGTTTTTCTGCGCGCGATCAGGAAAAAACTCATCGTTCGATGGCTTGATTGATGAAGTTAAGCTCTATAATGACATCAAAAAATGGCACAGAACTCTCCGCATTAGCGCGGAATAATGCCTTGCCTTCCGTCGCTCAGATCTCTGCGCCAGCCATTGTCGGGATCGTTACATTGGCACTATTCGGGTTAAGTGTACGTCGTCAACGTAGCTGATTCAGAATGTGATAAAAATCCCATTATATCATTGATATCGTGGCGTTCTCATGCGTTCCCTGCGTTTTGCTAAATAGACTTCGGCCGCTTTGGCACATCAAACTTTACTTTGCCGGTTATTTTCATCCAATGAATAACAAAATCTGCCAACGCATTGAGATCAATATCCTCTTGTCGCCCCACCATTTGACGACGACACTCTTGGGCAAGTGCTTCCGCTCGCTTATAAGAGTCAAGTTTTCGCTGACTGATCGCTAATTTCATTTCTGGCTCCTTTCTTTATCAAGCAAAGGGGGTTCGATTTTACTGCCCCAATGTTCGAGGTACGCCGTGCCGTCTCGCAAATCGCCTGAATCTGTTATTTCTTGAGGTAAACGGTAAAAGTTAAATGTGGCATGCGGGAACATCAGGCGGTATTTTTTTCGATGTTCTGCGGAGCTTTGGTGATGTTGCTTGTACTCACCATCGATTTCTGTCCATGGACTTCGGCCATAAGGGAGGACTTGGATCCGACCATCTGTCCAAAATCTATCCAGGTACGCATTAATCCAAGGCGCGTCTTCGTGCTGTTTTACCTGTACTAAATCACCTCGTTTTAACGTGTCGAGATGAACAGCGCCGGCGTCTAGGACAATCAAGCCATTTTCGGTGGCGCTATTCAACACTTGGACATAGTGTTCATGATCTTTGATGGCCCCGATGGGATCCTGCACTAAAGGGCGTTCGTACTGATGGTATGTGACGGTCTCAAAACGATCGTTACCCCACTCAATATCATGCTCAGTCAGCTCGTGACGTTGTTGGTTACATTCATTCACTTGCGTATAAGGACTCCGTCCTCCCTCAATCACACAAACCCCGTCACGCTTGTCATAATGATCGAAATAGGCATGAGTCCACTGTTCACTTTCATGGTGTCGAACGCGGATCTTATCGCCTCTACTTAACGTACGAGGGGCAACAAGTTCACTGTCGTGGTTTTTTATTTTTTTCAATGGTGCTTCGGGTGTCGTCAAAATAACTCCTGTTTTCATCTAAGACAATTAAGCCGTCGGGTTGAATATGGCTACCTAAAAGCAGGTTGGTGCGGGGCTACGTTAACGCCTAAAGCACCATCAACACAACGACATTGCACATTGGCATTACTGACAGCGTGAAAGTTTCCGCTTTTAGTGTTTCTGGTTTGAGCATGTGCTGGTAAAATTCACTAATTAGTGCCAAAAAAGCGGGCGTAAAAAACAGCCTACACAAGGCCGGTGCTTGATGGTGCCTCGTTTTTTACACACGTCACAATACCATAAAACAAGTTATTGTCAACAATACTTCTCAACCTACCTTAGAGCCTTTAACCACACGAAAATAAAAAAGCGCGAGTTATTCGCGCTTTTTTTCGAAAAGGGAGGTGTGGTGCGACTAGCTCGGTAAGCCTTTCGTTTTAATAGCAGATGTTTCTTCCTGTGATTGCGCCGTGTCTAAAGAGAATACCTGTTCGACATTGTTAAAAACGTCTTTATCAAGAGCTCCTTCCGATTTGGCGATCACACACGTGGCGGCCAGATCACCTGATGTATTGATCGCGGTTCGCATCATGTCCAGTAAACGGTCGACACCGATGATCAAACCTATGCCCTCGACCGGCAAGCCCACCTGATTAAGCACCATTGCTAACATAACAATACCAACACCCGGCACCGCAGCTGTCCCTACAGAGGCGGCAACCGCGGTGCCGATAATCACGCCCATTTGGCCCAAGGTTAAGTCGATATTAAAGGCTTGGGCAATAAAGACCGCCGCAACCCCTTGCATAATAGCGGTGCCATCCATATTAATGGTCGCGCCCAACGGGACGGTGAAAGAGGCAATAGAACGCTCAACCCCTAAGTTTTTTTCTGCTGTTTCGATATTTATCGGGGTTGCTGCAGCACTGCTTGATGTTGAAAAAGCAAACATCATTGACCGGCCGATTTGACGCATAAAAGTTATTGGATTTAAACGAGCCATCAGCATGATCAACACACCGTTATAGGTGATAACAAGATGTAAAAAGAGGGCAAAGACGACGGTGAAGAAGTACATACCCACTTTAAGGATCCCATCAATCCCCGACATTGCCATGGTTTTCGCCAACATACAGAACACAGCAACGGGTGCTATTTTCATGATAAAGCCGATCACTCTCATAAAGGTTGAATCCATTTCTTCCAAAAGATCTTTGAGGCGCTTATGTTTCGTCGCGGCCAAGTTGTAGCAGATCGCAAACATCACGGTAAAGATGATCAATGGGATCATGTTCCCTTCCACCATCATTTTAAACGGATTTTCGGGAATGTACGTGGCCAATGTTTCCCAGATGGACAACTCTTTATCCGTCGCATACTCTGACACTTCCCCCGAGATCACTTTATTAAAACCTGCTCCTGGCTGGATCCAGATAGTCAAGGCGATCGCGATGGAAACGGCGACACCCGTCGTAGCGAGGTAGATCCCCAACGCCTTTCCGCCTAACTTACCAAGTTTTGCAGGATCGGCCAGTGAGGTAACACCCAAAAACAAAGCACAGAACACCAACGGAACGACTAATCCTTTCAAGCCCCCGACAAAGAGCGTGCCGACAAAACTGAAGATCCCGTTGACAATATGATCATTCACCCAGCCGATCCCGGCATTGGGGTCGCCTTTGAGTCCATTGCCGGACCAGCCCATATTAAACATAAGGACGCCTGCGATGACGCCTAATAGCATCCCCACCAGCGTATTTCGAGTGGCATTATCTTTTTTCACCATGGACATAGACGTTCCTTTTTATGAATTTGTTTTGTGAGTGGTGTTAATTGTTGTGTCAATGAATGGTGGATGATAACAATGTAGATCATAGTTGTCAATTTATAAGGCGATCGCCTTTCGTTCGATGGTGATGCGGTTTGCTTTATATTGCAACTTGCTTTTTACACCATTCGTGATATCGTGTAATTCTTGTCATCTAAAAGAGCGCCGTTATGAAACAGTTATCCCTCTCTATAGCGAAAAACAGGCAGAGCATTGATTACAAAGAAATATTAAGCTTTAACGAGCGCAAACTCCGCGTATCAATGAAAAGTGATTCTTATGATTTTCAATGTTACGCCCGCATTGACTTGTGGAATGGTGAGAAGTGGCATGAGGTTGAACATATCCCCTACGGAGAAATGAGAACACCAGAAAAGCTTATTCACCTCAGTGACAATCAACCGAGTGGGCTATCACCACAGCAACTCTTATCGAACAACCGTGAGTTTTTCTCAAACGATCGTCAAACGTTACTTAATGCGGCGAAAGAGATCTTGAGCTAATAGGTTGAGCTTTCTTAATGCTTGTGGTGCTTGCTGAACGGAATATGACGGGAAAGCCCCGTTAAGGCACCGATGCAGAGAATAAACGAGATCGACCAACCGAGCGTAAGCGTGGCGCTGTTATTCGTAAATAACAGCGGCGTCAAATAAATCGTGATGGCACCAAAGGACACACTTAAAAAAAGATACTGAATACATTTACTTTTAAACATCATCATGCACCGTCTTGGTTGTGTAAAGTGACAAAACAATAACATGCATAGGCTTTTCTGGCAAGACGATTATCCCGCCAGTCACCTGTTACGCCTTATCGACGACGACATCCTTCACTGCCCAACGTTCCCTGTAAGATCGGCATAATATCTTTAGGGCGCGCGGGCGTGTCTAGTAAAGGCGATTGATCGCTTGAGGGCGCCTTGCTTTTTACATGTCTGGCTTTGATGTTTTCAAGACAAACGTGATCACAATCCTGATTGGCCAAGAGTGACAAGGCAACAAGGGGGCTGTGATCCAGAGATAACATCGTTTTTATCTCATCACTTAAGCCAACATCTTGAGAGATAGACACCTTGATATTGACGGACTCCTCATTGGATTTATAAGGCAACGACAAGAGTGACTTTCTTTTTTCAAGCGGCTCGTCGATAAATAAGGTGATCAAGGCTTCTGGTCGGGCACGATAATTATGAGCCCTGTCTGAGCGCTCATGAAAAACGGGTTGAAGCGGGTAAGTGAATCCGCCAGGCAATTGTCGAAGCTTTCGGTTAAAAGGCTGGCGCTCCGGGCGTTCAAGCGTAGCCACATAAAAACCTTCCCAATGTGCCATATTTTCTTGACTCGGGCTCAGCTTGGCGTTTTCCGTTTTTTTCAGGTGATACAGTTGGGAACGAAAGGCTTGGTAGGGGTGTTTATTCGCCAAATCCTCCCCCATCGCATGACGATACACCTGCTCTTTAAAGCGTTCACGCGCAGGGATCCCACGAGAGCGATCGCGCGAGAGTGTCACACCAAAAAGTGTGAGAGGCGATCCTGTGATATGTGATGTAAAGGGACTGGTATCTGACTTTTTCTCACTCTTCTTCATCAACAACACCGCCTCTCTGAGTAGATGGGCACTTCGATTGAGATCCACGTTGAGCGCACGTAAAATGGCGCATTCGGTACTTTGGCCGTCAACATTGGCAGTGTGTTCGATAAAATAAGGCGCGTCACTTGTCAAAGCAAGGTCGACGAGAGAGATTACCTTGTTTTCTTGTTTTCTTGTTTTCTTGTTTTCTTGTTTTCTTGTTTTCTTGTTTTCTTGTTTTCTTGTTTTTTCATGCAGACCTCCGACTTCCGTCGTATGAATATATCACATTCCCTTCGGTTAGTTTGAAAAACAACCGGACTTTACGTTACCATAAATCGCGAGAAACCTCATGTTTTAGGGCGAGGGTAGGTAGAGAATGACGAATAAAAACGCCCTTGCTAGAACTAATTGGTATTTTAAGCGTCATTTTAATCGCTAAATAGCATTAAAACATACTTGTTTCCCTCTCGCTCCAGACCGTAAAGGCGACACATGATCGCGTAGAGCGTAAATGAAAAGAGGCACCATCTGTTATGTTGACATATCCCCTCTTAACGCAAGTCTATTAAACGAGGCTTTTGAGAGCAACGCGTTAGCCTTGGTCGTTGCGTATTTGATCATTCGGTCACACAGTGTTCCCTAAAAACAAAAACCGAATTGGTCACACCCGTCACCATCACACCCCCGCAAACCCACAAGAAACCGACATTTGACGCGCTATAGTAGACGCGTTAGTCTTTAGTTAACCACACAACAGGAGTCTATTATGAACAGAACAGCATACCAAAACTTACTAACCTCGGCGGTCTATCGTTATATCGAATCCTCTGCTTTCATCGGTTACATTTACCCTGGGCAGTTCTATGACTTCACCGCTAGTACCGACACCTACACGGAAGTGACGGGAGATAACTCTTATCGATGGATGAGTTCACTTGCTGACGTTTGTAAAGCGATCCCAGGGATCACCTTTTCCAAACTATCCCCGGCAAAAGAAGGGGGTCGCTGTAATCGCCACATGTTTACGACTCTCTTTTCGCTGGCGCTAGAATGGCACAGCACGGCTTCAGCAGATCCCATTGCGGTTTATGTGGCGAAAGCAATGGAAACGGATAGACGAATAGCCTTGAGTGAGTTGTCGCGTTATTTTGGCGGAGGGAGCAATCTTATGTACCTGGTCAAAGAAACTAAATTAACCTTACAAGACATTCCGAGTTTAACACGGGGAGATTACAAGGCGCTATCTTCAATGATGGCCAAAGAGGGATTAAAAACAATGAGATCAGTTCACGAACGCGTGATATCCATGGCAATTCCCTCTGTGTGATCCCACAGTTTCTATTGCGCGTTTACTTGTCCCGGCAAAAAAACCGTCAGCGGTCGGTGAGTTTTCGCTTTCTGGTACAAACACCGATACACGCCATTCGATTATGGCTAAAAAAACGCTAGACCGGTTTAAAAACCGATCCAACGTTTTTATCAAAAATTTTTTTACTGACATTACGGCTTCAGTTTTTCGTCCTCTGGGGTGATGAAGTCGTAGCCTTTGTAAGCAACAACAAACACCAAAACACTCAACCATAGCCATTGTTGTGATTCTTGAAACGTCATCATATCCAACGCCGTGACCATGAACATCACCGTCAGGACAAGTAAGAGCGCGATGCCAGAAACACTTAACAGAAAGTAACCCAACCATTTACGTATTGATGAAAACATATTTATTCCTTAATTTTTACGGGGGGTATTGGTTGAAACCAATCAATGATAACGGCGATCTCGGCGGGTGAAAATTCGCCTTCATGTTGGCTACCCTCATAGATGGCGGCGGCTTTATTTACGGAGTTCACAAACTTTTCTCGTAAAGGTAAACGCTTGATCTGCTCCGGCGGCAATCTCCCCCACCCTGCCTGGATAATGATGTTCGCGATCACCTGAAGATCGGTCGATAAAGGCATATCGATACGATCATCATTAAACACACTGGGCTGTTGTTCTCGGTTTAAATAGTGCTTGAGATATAGATCTAAAAACAACTGGTGATTTTCGGCGAGCACGGCCTCTAACATTTTACGCTCTATGGGGAAGTTGGCAAAAAGATATTTCATTCGATAACCGAGCATGCCAAGTTTATCAGCAAGAAAAACATCCTTTGTTTCAACCTGCTCTATATGCGCCTGTTTCTCCGAAAGAATAAAATTCCCTCTCAACCCAATCGTTGCCAAAACGTCAAGTATCCTTTGAGGTTGCCGCTTAGCATTATTTAGCAAAGCTCCACTTGCCAACCAATATTGCAAAGGGTTTTGTCCTGCTGCCGCTTCTAAAAACACCTCTTTACCACCTTCCACCCCACGAATAAATGTTCCGGGATTAAAAGTTTTCTCCTTCCCGAAAAGAGATATTATTTGTGTTTCTCTTTCTTTAACAAGCGCATCAGCGTAAGGCGTCTTAAATAACATATATGCCAAAAGCGAAGTTGACACTGAGATAAAGACTAGCGGAAACAGCACGTAGCGAATGGTGTTTTTTACCGGTGATTTACGCCAAAAAACAATAACACTAATCAGCACGAATATGATAATAGATACAAAAAAACCCCAATGTGCATTATTCTGTATTGATCTCAGATTATCCAAAAGCAAAGGCGGCAAAAGGGGGACTATCAACGTAATGTTTATAAACAACAAGGGGCCTGCAATTATTGCCAATGACAATATGGGTTCATTCTTTCTCGCCACCAACAAAGAAAGGACAATATCTAAGATTACTAACACCCACATTACAAACAAGGTTTGATCAAGTAATTCGTAAAACTTTGTCGGGTGATACCATGGGTCTAGATTCAAACCTGTGAATGAAAACGTAAAAGCTAAAACAGTTAAGAGGATTAATGTGGTTGTAATTAAATGACGCATCAAGGAGAAAACAATAGAACCATTCTCCCCCAATGTTGTTACTTTACAAGCCTTCAGTAAATTGTATATTCGTCGTTCTACCAAGGGCAGTGGCTTCTTATACGACAAAAGTCTTTGGCAATACCTACTGATCCAAAAAAATGGCACATAGACAATGAATAAAAATATTATTTCACCACTCAGCGAACGAGTAGGTATCATTTCGATCGTAAGGTACTGTAACAAAGAGGCGAACCAACATAACCCTCCGAACGAAAAAAAGGCTATTAGCAAATGCACATATCGACTTTTATCGTATAACTCTAAGCTTAATCCCGAATGGTTAATGATATCTGTTGGTTCTTTAGAGGGGGTTTCCATAACGATACTTTCCTTGTTAAACTTATGGTTTCAGCGATCCTAACGGACGGTGAACTGATTGTCAATAATATCACTGAACTACCCGCGCATTCTTATCAACACTCGTTAAAAGATTGCATTTTGTTGTTCAGTAACGTTATTTTTGTCCCGAACTGCTGCGCAATACTGACGAATAATTCACTACCAAAGCGTAACAAGCGGTCTTTGTGCGTTAAATAAACTGTGTCTATTTTTGAGTTTAAGA
>Ga0233426_10000064_pt1 | contig 113048 bp, 101 predicted proteins | sample SI_118_April2016_6_FD_179875 | JGI IMG/M metagenome (GOLD analysis project Ga0233426, IMG submission 179875) | Seawater microbial communities from Saanich Inlet, British Columbia, Canada - SI_118_April2016_10_MG | ecosystem: Environmental > Aquatic > Marine > Inlet | place: Canada: British...
TCTTCGAGTCGGCTGCGTTGCCGACGGCGCTCGAGTATCTATTTCCAAATCTGGCCGTCGGTTTGCTCTGGGAAGTGGCCGATTCACCAGTTTATCTCTCAATGGTGTTGATTGGCGCCTTGGCCACTGCGCTGATGACCTATATTAACTACCTGGGAATTCGGTTTGCCGCCTTTGTTCAAACGGTGATCACGGTGCTATTTATCACCGTTGGGGTCTTGTTTTTTTTCGGCGTGAGCCTGCACCCGTCACCCGAACCCGCAGTACCGCAGTGGACAAACGGCATCCCGGGTATTTTGAGCGTTCTGGTTATGGTGCCCGCTCTGATGGTTGGGTTCGACGTGATTCCACAGAGTGCCGAAGAGATCAATTTGCCGCCGAATCGAATCGGGCGGTTGTTAGTGCTGTCGGTCGGACTCGCTGGCGCTTGGTACATAGCAATCTCTCTGGCGGTCGGCAACGCACTGACCTTTGATGGGCTCGGTGCCTCGACGATGCCAACAGCCGATGCAATGGCTGCGGTATGGGGAAGCTCTCTGATGGGGCAAATCATGTTGCTGGCTGGCGTGGGCGGGATCTTAACCAGTTGGAACGCGTTTATTATTGGCGGCAGCCGTATTCTCTATGCCCTTTCCGCATCGGGCATGATTCCTCGTGTATTTTCACGATTGCACCCTAAATACCAAACGCCTTATGTGAGTATCCTGACCATTGGCGCGCTGAGCTTATTGTCGCCGTTATTTGGGCGTGAGGTTTTGGTTTGGTTAGTAGATGCGGGTAGCTTTGCTATTGTCGTGGCCTATTTGCTGGTCGTGATGTCTTTTTTGAAACTGCGACGGGCTGAGCCTTCGATGCTCCGGCCGTTTCGGGTGCCGCTGGGCAATTTCGTCGGCTCGTTGGCGCTGATCCTAACGTTTTGCTTGTTACTGCTATATTTGCCCGGAAGTCCGGCTGCATTGCTTTGGCCCGAGGAGTGGTTGATGTTGCTGGTTTCGGCGGCGGTAGGCGCGGTGTTTTATTGGCGAGGCCCGGCTAGGCGACAAGCTGATCAGTCCGCAAAATGACAGCACGCGGGTTGCAGGTGCCCTGAAGGCCACTTAAAGTAGAGCGCGAACACCGCGCAAAGGATGAGTGCATTACGCGGATTTGGAATCGAGTAGAATTTAACGCAATTAAGGAACAGAACATGGGTGAGGTATATATCGTTGAAGCGTGCAGGAGTGCGATTGGTAAGCGCGGCAAAGGGCTCGCGGGCTTAAAACCAGCAGATCTGTTAGGCAAAGTCCAAAAAGCGGCGCTCGATCGGGCGGGCATCAACCCAGCCGAAATCGATCAGGTTGTCGGGGGGTGCGTGTCTCAAGTGGGCGAGCAGTCCTTTAACATCGCTCGGATTGCTTGGCTCTCACAAGGCTTGCCCTTAGAAGTCGCCTCAACCACCGTTGACTCGCAATGCGGTTCGAGTCAGCAAGCGACGTCCATGGCGGCCTCAATGATTGGTGCTGGGATTGAAGAGGTTGTGATGAGTTGCGGCGTTGAAATGATGAGTCGGGTTCCGCTCGGGTCTAATATGAAAGATGGCTCGCCGATGGGCGAGTCCTACAGTCAGCATTATCAACCCACGAGCCAGTTTATGGGCGCGGCAATGATTGCTGAAGAATATCAAATTACGCGCGGTGATACGGATCAATTCGGTTTAGAGAGTCAGCAAAAGGCTATCCAAGCATGGGCTGAAGGTCGGTTTGATCGAGAAGTGGCGGCTATTGAGGCGCCCATTTTGAACGAAAAATTCGAGCCAACCGGTGAGATGCGTGTTGTTGATCGAGACGAAGGCTTGCGGGAAACAACGCTTGAGTCGCTCGCGGGTTTGAATGCAGTGCCGGGACAAGAGATCCATACAGCGGGTTCCAGCTCTCAAGTATCCGATGGCGCCGCCGCCGTCATCATGGCCAGTGGGCCGGCGTGTGAGCGGTTGGGATTGAAACCACGTGCAAAGATCAAAGCCACGACGTTGGTGGGCGTTGATCCAGTCACGATGTTGAAAGGCCCTATTCCAGCTACGCGTAAAGTACTCGAGCGTGCAGGTCTGACCTTAGAAGATATCGATGTCTTCGAGGTAAATGAGGCGTTTGCCTCGGTGGTCCTGGCTTGGGAGAAAGACCTTGGGGTCGATCATAGTAAAGTGAATGTGAATGGTGGCGCGATCGCGTTGGGCCATCCAACAGGCAGCACAGGTGCGCGCTTGATCACCACAGCCCTGCACGAACTCGAGCGTACTGGTGGAAGATACGGTTTGATCGCGATGTGTTGTGGCGGCGGGATTGGCACCGGCACTATTATTGAGCGGCTAGATTAGGAATGGCACGCGCCCAGGACCAGCAGGGACTGGGCGCTTTTTGTCATGGGTTTAGAGTTGGTCGTATTGTCACGCAGGACGCGTTGAGGCGTCCGAGTGCTTTAGGCGACCTGTTCTCCCGACGCAAGCAAACGTTGCTTCAAGCCTTCCAGTTGCTCCCAGAGTGCGTCAGGAACCTTTTCTCCAAAGCTTTCGTAGTAAGTCTCAATCAGCGGGATCTCCGCTAGCCAGCCATCGATATCAACCTTCAGCAACGTTGAGATAGCGTCATCCGTTAGATCAAGGTCTGTAAAGTTAATGCCGTCTAGGGTGGGTAAACGCCCGATGGGCGTATCAATGGCGTCAGCGCGGCCCGCGCAGCGCTCAAAAACCCATTCTAGAACTCGGGCGTTTTCTCCAAACCCGGGCCAAACGAAGCCACCGGTATCGTCTTTTCGGAACCAATTGACGTAGAAGATTTTAGGTAATTTTGCGCCAGGCGTCTGACCAATGTTGATCCAGTGCTGCCAATAGTCGGCCATGTTGTAGCCGCAAAAAGGGAGCATTGCCATGGGGTCACGCCGTAACTCGCCGATTTTTCCAGCAGCCGCAGCGGTTTTTTCGGAGGATACAATCGAGCCGAAGAAAGTGCCCTGGGCCCAGTCTTTTGCTTCGTTCACCAAGGGTACAACGGATGCTCTGCGGCCTCCGAACAGAATTGCGCTAATGGGAACGCCTTTTAAGTCTTCCCATTCATCGGCAATTGCAGGGCATTGAGCTGCCGACACGGTAAAGCGCGCATTGGGGTGTGCCGCTGGGGTTCCGCTGTCGGGGGTCCAGGGGTTGCCAAGCCAATCCGTTAAACGTGCTGGCAGTTCCGGGGTCATCCCTTCCCACCAAATATCGCCATCCTCGGTTTCAGCAACATTTGTAAAGATACAGTTGCCATTAAGGGCGGCCATCGCATTGGGATTAGTTTCCATACCGGTCCCTGGCGCGACGCCAAAAAAGCCGGCTTCGGGGTTGATGGCGTAAAGCTGGCCATCATCCCCAAATTTCATCCAGCAGATATCATCACCGACGGTCTCAACGGTCCAGCCTGGGATGCTAGGCACCAGCATCGCGAGATTGGTTTTGCCGCACGCACTTGGGAAAGCACCAGCGACGTACCGGTATTCACCTTCTGCATTGGTGAGTTTCAAGATGAGCATGTGCTCGGCTAACCAGCCTTCTTGTTTGGCCATCGCAGAAGCGATTCGAAGTGCGAAACATTTCTTGCCAAGCAACGCATTGCCGCCATAGCCTGAGCCGAAACTCCAAATTTCACGTGTTTCAGGAAAATGTGCGACGTACAGGTTTTCAGGGTTGCAAGGCCAAGCGGCACTTGCTGTGCCTTCTAATACGGGCTGACCAACCGAATGCAAACATGGTACGAACGCACCATCGGTGCCCAACTCCGTAAGGACCGCACGCCCGACCCGCGTCATAATGTGCATGCTGGCAACGACATAGGGCGAATCTGAAATTTCAACACCGATATGGGCTATCGGGGATCCAACGGGCCCCATGCTGAAGGGTATGACGTACATCGTTCTGCCGCGCATGCAGCCTTTAAACAGGTCGGTCAGGGTGCTGCGCATTTCATCCGGGTCTGCCCAATGGTTGGTAGGACCCGCGTCGACTTCCTGCGCACTACAAATGAAGGTTCTGCTTTCCACCCGGGCAACGTCAGCGGGATCTGATCGGACGAGATAACTGTTAGGTCGGATGTCAGCATTTAACGGTTTGGCCACGCCCGCGTCGGTTAGTGTGGTCATCATGCGACTATATTCTTCTGGGCTACCATCACAAAGAACGAGCTCGTCTGGCTCGCAAAGGGCTTTGATCTCTTCAATCCATCGATTTAGGCGGGGGTGTTGCGTCATAATATCGGGTCCATTGTCGGCGTTTTGCTTAAGCTTTTGGCCTTCGCAGTTCGGTCCCAGAAGTTCTCCGGAGCCGTTTACTTACCTGTCATTAAAGCAGGATCATCAGGCCTTGGCGACCCTGGTTAAGGCGACCTAGCGTGCCCTTTGGTTGGGCAAGAGATGATTTGATCGAGGACGATAACAAGGGTCAAAGCAATAAAAAAAAGAATAAAAGTAGAATAATATATTCTAAATGCTCAACGATCAGGCGCCGGCGACTTCGGCATGGTAGGGCCATAAATCCACCCAGCTGGCGAGCCCGTTAGACGGTTTTAGACTGAACGTTGAGGAACCGCGTAAAACCTCTACAATAGGCGGCTTCGTCCCCGTTCTTTGCGCGAGTACCATCAATGTCAACAAATTCCCGTCAAGGCTTGTTCGACTACCATCCCTATTGGGCTGAATGCTTCGGAACGGCGCCCTTCTTACCGACTTCAAGAGCCGAGATGGACGCTCTTGGTTGGGATCAGTGCGATGTAATTATCGTGACTGGCGACGCCTATGTTGATCACCCGAGTTTTGGCATGGCGGTGATCGGTCGCGTACTTGAGGCACACGGCTTTAGGGTCGGGATTATCGCTCAGCCGGATTGGCAGTCGGCGGAGCCCTTTCAAGCGTTGGGTGAGCCTAGACTGTATTTTGGTGTTGCTGCCGGCAACATGGACTCCTTGATTAATCATTACACGGCGGATCGAAAAAGAAGAAACGATGACGCCTACTCACCAGCGGGTGCGCCCGGTCTGCGGCCGGATCGAGCGGTGATTGTTTATGCCCAACGCTGCCGTGAGGCTTTCGGGCACGTTCCTTTGGTGATCGGGTCGATCGAGGCCAGTCTGCGGCGAATTGCTCATTACGATTATTGGAGCGACAAAGTGCGGCGCTCCATCTTGCTCGACTCGGGTGCGGACCTTCTGTTGTATGGCAATGCAGAGCGAGCGCTTGTTGAGATGACGCACCGGCTTGCCGCAGGGGATGCAATTAAAGATCTCAAAGATATTCGAGGGACGGCTTTTGTGACTTCAACGCTGCCACAAGCGTACGCGGAGATTGATGAGAGTCAACTGCCTGAGGCCAAGGTTTCAGGGGGTGCGTCTGTGCAATTGATCGCTCGGTCTGGGCCGGCGGAACAATCTTTGCCGGCAGAACAGCTTGCCGTAAAACGTAACGTCAGAATTAAGCCGCAAGCCGTGGATGAGATACTGCAGCCGCTACCCACGAAGGCTCTGAGTTATATTCAATTGCCGAGCTTTGAATCAGCTGTGTCGGACGACTTACTCTACGCGCACGCCTCTCGCATTTTGCACCGCGAGACGAACCCTTTAAATGCAAAGCCATTGGTGCAGCAACACGGCAACCGGTGGGTTTGGCTGAACCCGCCACCCATTCCGTTGTCGACGCCAGAAATTGATCGGGTTTTTGAATTGCCTTATCAAAGAGTGCCGCATCCGCGTTACGGTGATGCCAAGATACCAGCGTACGAGATGATTCGGTTTTCTGTGAACATTATGCGGGGCTGTTTCGGGGGCTGCAGTTTTTGTTCGATCACTGAACATGAAGGCCGGATTATTCAAAGCCGAAGCGAAGCTTCTATCCTCAATGAAATTGAACAAATTCGAGATAAAACGCCTGGTTTTACCGGCGTCATCTCGGACCTAGGAGGGCCAACAGCGAATATGTGGCGGCTGGCCTGTAAAGACCGCGCGATCGAGGCCAGTTGTAAACGACCTTCCTGTGTCTATCCCGGGATTTGCAAGAATTTGAATACAGACCAAACCCCTCTGATCGGTCTTTACCGAAAGGCGCGAGCAATCCCTGGTGTGAAAAAGGTCTTGATTGCCTCCGGCCTGCGTTACGATTTGGCCGTTGAAACACCAGAGTATGTGGAAGAATTGGTGAAACACCATGTCGGCGGTTATCTCAAAATTGCGCCGGAACATACCGAAACCGGACCTTTATCAAAAATGATGAAGCCGGGAATTGGCACTTATGATGCCTTTAAGGCCCTGTTTGACCGGTTCTCTGCCGAAGCTGAAAAAGAGCAATACCTTATTCCTTATTTCATTGCAGGCCATCCTGGCACCACCGACGAAGATATGATGAATCTTGCGCTGTGGTTAAAGTCCAACGGCTTTCGGGCGGATCAAGTGCAGTCGTTTTATCCGTCACCGATGGCAACAGCGACCGCAATGTATCACAGCGGCTCTGACCCGTTGCATCGGGTGGGGCGTCGTGCCGTGCCCGTCGCAAGCGTTAAAAAACCCGAGCAGCGCCGATTGCATAAGGCATTCTTGCGATATCACGACGCCAATAACTGGCCGATGTTAAGGCAAGCGCTTCGGCGGATGGGACGAGCAGATCTGATCGGCAATACGCGCTCACATCTTGTGCCGCGAACCCAGTTTGGAGGTCCTATCGCGATGGGACAGCCATTTAAGACCCAGCATTTGGGCCTGCCGAAAGTGCCGAAGCATCGCGCAAGAGCCAAGCCGAAGCCATCTGGTCGCCGCTAAGTCTAACCCAGTTTAAACCGCGTCGCCGAGCGCGAGGTGATCCCGCAGTTCGCGTTTCAGAAATTTACCGCTAGCATTGCGGGGCAATGGGGCCTTTACAATCCAGAGATAGCGGGGGATCTTGTGCTTTGCCATCAGCGTTGCACAAAAGCTGCGGATATCATCAGGGGTGGCATGCTGGTTTGGCTTTAAATAGATCGCCGCACCAACTTCTTCGCCCAGGCGATCATCGGGCACGCCAAATACGCTGCACTCTGCGAGCGCGTCAATTTGGAACAGCACGCTTTCAACCTCAGAGCAGTAGATGTTTTCTCCACCGCGCAAGACCATGTCCTTAACCCGATCGACGATGAAAATAAATCCGGTGTCATCAATCGTTGCGACATCACCAGTATGCAGCCAACCATCTGTGATCGATTCGGCGGTTGCGTCTACTCGATTTAAATAACCTTTGATAACGGGCGCGCCTCGAACAAGCAGTTCTCCTGGGGTGCCGTGGGTCTGATTGCCCTCGCTATCGATTGTTTTTACTTCAAAGGACGGCATCGCAGGGCCGCAGCTATCAGGCTTGTCGACAAAGAAATCGCCGCCGACGGAGGTGATAATCCCGCAGGTTTCGGTCATACCATAGCCTGTGCTGGGGCGCGCATTGGTGATAGATTGATCAATTTTTCCAACGAGGTCGGGTTGCAACTGGGCGCCGCCTCCGCCGACCGAAATCAAGCTCGAGGTGTCATACTTTTCGAAATCTGGATGGGTAATTAATTCTCGACTCATGACCGGTACGCCCGTCAGGTTCGTCACCTTTTCGCGTTCGATCAAAGCCAAGGCGGCACCAGCGTCCCACTTGTACATGTGCACTAGTTTCCCGCCCCCAAGGGTCATGGCGTGTGCAAGACAATTATTGGCGGTAACGTGGAATAAGGGTGTTGTTACCAGCGCGGATCCTGGGGGTGCCGTCGTCGGGTCCGGTAAGGGTGTGCCTTTAACAAGGTGCATTGTTTGGGCGAGGCAATTACCCCAAAAACCCATGTTAAGAATGTTATGAACACAGCCGCGATGGGTTTGTTGTGCACCCTTTGGTCGTCCTGTGGTGCCAGATGTATAAAAAATGCAAGCGTCGCTATCGGGATCAATCACCAGATCAGGCAGTGTGGGTTCGCTCTGCATCAATGATTCGAAGGGCGTCACCCAGTCCCGGACCTCACACCGAATGCCCACGACGGGTAGGTCTGGGTAGTGCGCCCGAAGGCCCTCAAAGCGTCCCAACCGCTCCTCGTCGGCAAACAAGAGTTTTGGGCTCGCATCCTTCAAAGCGTAGTCCATTTCGTCTTCAACCCACCAAGCATTCATGCCAACAACGGTGAGTCCGGATGAGACCACGGCCCAATAACATTGCATCCACTCTGGGAAATTACGCAGCGCAATTGCAACTCGGTCCCCAGGCTTTAAACCCATTGTCTGCATCCAAGCAGCCATTCGATTGACTCGGTCGTGGGTTTCGCCGTAGGTTAACGCTTCGTCGTCGAACACCAAGTAGGGACGTTCTGAAAAGGCAAGAGAGCTTAGCCAAACCTCTCGAAGAGACGGCGGCGCTGCCTTATAGGTGCGCATTGGGAAGCCGCGAACGTTGATTTCTTCAACCTCGAAGGCGCCTCCCGGCCCGGTCAAATCGGTCCACACTTTTTTTAATACGTCGTACATAGCAACCACCGTCTCGCAGAAATAAATAGAACTGGGCTAAGATAGGGGTTTACCTGAAACGATGCAAACTGAAATGGAAAGCCTCTTTAAAGACCTTGTTGTCATTGACGCCGCGTCGTTTGTTGCGGGCCCGGGTGCCGCGACGATTTTTGCCGATTTTGGCGCTCGGGTGATTAAGGTTGAAGCACCCGCGGGCGATGCCTACCGACTACTGCATGGCCGACATCGATTCGATTTCAATTGGGCGCTGACATCTAGGCACAAAGAGGCGATCTCAATGGATCTCAATACCGAGGCGGGTCGAGAGATTCTGCATCAGTTGATTCAAACCGCAGATATCTTCGTGCACAACTTCAGATCCGATCAAATCGACCGCTATGACGTGGCCTATGAGCGTCTTAGAGCTTTAAATCCGCGGTTAATTTATGGTCAATTAACCGGCTTTGGAACGAAGGGTCCAGATGCCGATAAGCGCGGTTACGACACGACGGCCTGGTGGTCTAGTGCTGGTATTTTAGACTTGATGAAAAAAGGACGAACCGCGCCAAACTTCCCAGTCGGCGGGGTTGGTGATCATGCTTCTGCGATGACGCTGTTTGCAGGCATTATGATGGCACTGTATCAGCGCGAGAAAACAGGGCTCGGTGATGCGGTGGAAACCTCCCTCGTGGCGAATGGGGCTTGGTCGAACGGAATGCATTTGCAGGGCGCGATCGCTGGATTTGACTTGAGTGAGATATTGGAAACAAAGGGATATCGCTCGCCTTTTGCGATGATTTATGAAACCGCGGATCATCGGTTCTTGATTTTGGTGTCGTCAAATCCAGATAAAGAGTGGCCCGCGATTGCCCGCGCCCTTGGACATCCTGAATGGCTAGAAGACCCACGGTTTGTAACCTTGCGCGCCATCATGAAACTGCGAGATGAGGTTCGGCAGTTGTTTCAAGATGCGATCGGTGCGCTTACGATGGTTGAGGCGTGCCAGGCGCTGGATGCTGAGTCCTTGAGTTACAGCGTGATCGAAAAAATCTCTGAAGTGGTTCAAAGCGCACAGCTCATTGAGAATGAAGTCATCATTGAAACGCATTCAGAAGATCCGGATTTCCAGTGGACAGTTGCCAATCCCATTAAACTGGCCTCACTAAACCATCGCCCGGTTGGGGACCCGCCGAATTTAGGTGAACACACCTACGGTATTTTGAAAGGCTTGGGGTTATCCGAGGCGAGGATCGATGAATTGATTGCCTCGAAGGTGGTGCGCCTTAGTCAGGTGGATGATCCACCCTCATAACCATTCATGGTTAGAACGGCCTTGCCGATCACGGCGCGTGACTGCAGAGATGTCATAGCGGCAACGCCTTCTTCTAGCGGATAGGTTTTATGGATATACGGATCGATATCACCGTTACATAACAGCTCGAACACGGCATCCCGACAGGCTTGACCCAGCGCAGGATCGCGCCGACCAATTTCTCCAGCGCGAACCCCAATTACTGAAATCTGCTTAATTAGAATGTGATTCACGGCGGCTTTGGGCCAGACACCGCTCGTAAAACCAATCGATAAGAGACGCCCACCCCAATTGATACATCGCATGGATTCATCGAAAACACTACCGCCCACGGGATCGAAAATCACATCGGCGCCTTTACCGTCGGTTAAGGCCTTTACACGTTCCCGAAAACCACCGAGGCTGCCATCGGCTTGTGTGTAGTTAATCAAGCCATACGCGCCGCGCTCGTCGAGCACGCGGAGTTTTTCGTCGGTGCCTGCCGTTGCTATGACTCGCGCGCCAAAATAGTGCCCTAAATCGGCCGCTGCCATTCCGACGCCACCGGCTGCACCGTGAACCAAAAGGGTTTCTGATGTGGTTAATTGACCTCTAACTTTAAGGGCGACATAAGCGGTCAAGTAGGCGGTTGCATAACTTGCCGCTTTGGCGAAGCACACATGCTCTGGCAGCACGCGGACACTTTCGACGGGCACGTTCGCATGTTCGCTGAAACCGCCAAATCGGGTGCCTGCAACGACGCGGTCACCGGCCTTTAGGTTTATAACGCCGGTACCGACCTTCGTCACTACGCCTGAGAATTCTCCTCCTGGTGCGAAGGGCATAGGCGGTTTAAATTGATAACGGCCCTGGATCATAAGAATGTCTGGAAAGTTGACGGCGCACGCTTTGATTTCAATTTGAACTTCCCCCGCCGCGGGATCTGCCAACGTCATCTCAACAAGGGTTAATCCATCAATAGAATCGGCTATTTCAGGACATAAAAAGGATCGGGTTTTCATCAGAACTCGCTGAGGTTTGTGGACTGGAAAAGATATCACAAAATAGCTGGGGTTCGAGCCTTGCCCTTAATGCATGACACCTCAAGGCAGCCCTTGTTGGGCGAACGTCCGCAAGGCAAGGCCTTTTAAATTTAGGGTCAAAGCGATCTTTAAAACTCAGATATTCTGCTCACGCTCGCCTCGGCGACAGGGCACCTTGGTCCCGATCATACATTCGAGTCACCGGCCAGCGCGGCCAAGGTTTCTAAGCAAAGCTTTAAAAGATCTCCTAAATTGGCTTTCTCCGCTCTGTCGGGCAGGATGATGAAAGCCGTCCTGGGCTGCATGCGGTAGTCGAGGTATCAGGAGTATTTTTGCAAAGCTGAGATATAAGGATCGGGAAGGCTGACCGACTTGGGCATTACACTGTAGGATTTCACCGCTTAATGGGGTTATGGTTAAAGCTTCGTGAAGATGAAACAAGGAGTTGGAATGATCGAAGGTATTGATGAAGCCGCTGTTACGGCATGGATTAGATCCAAGATTCCTGATTTGGCAGACCCGGTTGAGTATGACCTGATTACTGGCGGGCATTCGAATCTAACCTACCGCTGTCGCGATGGACGAGGGCAATGCTATGTGCTGCGCCGACCGCCTTTAGGGCATGTCCTTGAAAGCGCACATGATATGAGCCGTGAGCATAAAATTATCCATGCGTTGCAAGGCAGCTCGGTGCCGGTCCCAAAGACCTACGGGTTGTGCCAGGACGCAAGCGTCAATGGCGCTGATTTTTACCTGATGGGGTTTGTTGACGGCTTGGTGCTCAACGACAGTGTAGTGGGTGAAAAGGTACTGGCCAGTCACCGGGTCGCCCTCAGTCATCATGTCGTGAATATTATGTGCGATCTGCATGAGGTCGATGTCGATGCTATTGGCCTAGGCGATCTCGGCCGCAAAGAGGCCTATCTGTCCAGGCAGTTGAATCGTTGGACCAAACAATGGGTCGCGTCGAAAACACATCCCATTCCAGAAATGGAAGCCAGCCAGCAATTACTCGCCGAGCGGATGCCCGAGCAGGTTGGGTCGAGCATTGTTCATGGAGATTTTAGATTGGGCAATATGATTGTCTCTGATGATCGTGTCGAAGCTATTTTAGATTGGGAACTGTGCACATTAGGTGACCCTCTTGCTGATGTTGGTTACTTGCTCAACAACTGGGTCAGTCCGGGCGAGATCGAAGCCCCCGGTGAGGGCGATCAATCGCCCACTGCAGTTGGGGGATATCTGTCTCGGGATGCGCTTTGCGATATTTACCAAACTCGGACGGGGCGAGATTTGTCGCAAATCAATTACTATCGTGCTTTCCAACACTGGCGATTGGCCGCCATTGGCCAGGGGGTTTACAAGCGTTATCTAATGGGCGCGATGGGCGAGTCAAGAGACGTTGACTTAGAGAAGCAAAAATTGGGTGTAACGCGGCGTGCTGAAGCAGCGCTTGCGTTGCTTGAAGTTTAAGGCTGCTTGTTTCGGGTAGCTTTTGGGCTTGTCTCAGTGAAGATTGCGTCTTGAATGGCCCATGGCCATTAGGCGTTGTGCTGCGAGTTTGCCAACATCAGAGTCTTTTGTGGTTTGGATCAGGCCAGTGTAAAGGTCTTTTGCAGACTCTAAGTCGCCCCGCAATTCTCGAATGTTAGCCAATTGTAATTTAAGCGCAGCTTGGTTCGGCCGAAGCAGACGCTGCTGTTCAAGACACAGTTCCGCTGACTGCCAAGATCGGACACGCCAGAAACCTTGCTTTAGGTTTTCAATCAAACGCATGAGCAGATCGCGCCGGTTGGCAGGTTCAAGGTGGGCCGCTTCAAGGGTTGCGCCGGGGCCGAGGTTCTGGCGAAGCAAGGTTTGGCAGTCTGATTGACTCAGCGCGCGACCTGCGAAAGGGTCGATTAAAATATTGTCTTGCTCAGGGAAGCGAATTAAAAAGTGCCCCGGAAAATTAATGCCGGTTGCGGGAATACCAACCCGTTCTGCAACTGATAGATAAATCAGCGCGAGGGTAATGGGGATTCCGCGCCGAACGGCGAGTACGCGGTTCAGGTAACTGTTTTCGGCAAGGCCGTACGCTTGGGTATTGCCGATAAATTGCTGTGTATTGGCGAGGAATGAGACTAACTGTTCTGCCCCGATGGGCTGAGCCGTTATTAAGAAATCGTCTCCAAGGGCGTCCAATTGGGCAAGACAGCCATCAAGGTCGATGTCCTGAGCTTGATGTTCGGCTGCGAATAATAGGGCCAATCGATCTAGTGGTAGATCCTCGTCATTTAAAAAGCAAAGCGCTTCAATTTTTGTTCGAGTGGTTGACATGCACTCACTTTACAAGAGATCTTGGGCTATGCAAGTTGGCAGTTGTTGCAAGCATGCAGTCGTTTTATCAAGGAATAATTACCCCATGGCTTTGACGTTGTATCATGTTGCCGGATCCCGATCGCTTCGAGTGATTTGGTTGTGTCTTGAGCTGGATCTGCCGTTGACCATTGAAACCATCGATTTTTCGCCGAAGTTTCGGAATTCAGAAGGCTGGCGGGCGCTTAGTCCTACCGGAAAAGTACCGGTCCTGCGCGACGATGGCTTTACGATGTTTGAATCGGGTGCAATGTTGCAGTACCTACTAGATGCTTATGGCGCGGGCCGACTCCAACCCAGGGCGGGTACCCAAGCAGCTGCAATGTTTCAGCAATGGAGTTGGTTTGCAGAGGCGACCTTTGCGAGGCCCTTAGGCGATATTGCGCAGCATACGCTGGTGCGTCCTGAAGCCCTGCGTATACCGGCCGTCGTTGATGATGCCCGGCAGCGGGCGAGCGTCTGTTTGCAAGCGCTTGAGGTGGGAATGGACGCAGGGCCTTACTTGCTAGGAGATGCCTTTACCGCGGCAGACGTTAATATGGGCTATTCGTTGGTGCTCGCCGAACGGTTTGGGCTGATTGAGCCCGGTTTGAACCGGGTTGTGTCTTATTTCGATGCGCTTAAAACACGGCCGCACTTCGTGAAAGCATTAACGTTGTAACGCGGGTTTTCTGCGGAAGCGTTGGCCGCGCTTTGTGGCGCCCCTTGCGGGCGGTGTCTCAGCAGCCTGTTAAAGTCAGCCTTCGTTGTGTTTTGGTCAGGGTGGTTATTCCGACAGATCGTTCTGAGGCTTGTGCTGCGCTGATTGAGCTTGCTTTATTGCGATTTTACGGGCTTTGCGTTTTTCCTGATCCTCTCGGGCTGCATCGCCAATGTGAGCATCGCCCCGAGCCTTGGCAAGTTGGACTTGTTTTTCGCGCTCGGCAAATCGCGCTTGTTGATCGCTCGTTAATTGGCCGATGCAATGCCGGCAGGACAACCCCTGTCTATAAGACGCTAACGTTAAATCAGCTTCGGTCAATGGCCTGCGACACGCATGACACTGGGTGTAGCCAGCAGGCTGTAAGTCATGATCAACCGCCACGCGTTCATCGAAAACGAAGCAGGCCCCTTGCCAGAGTGACGCTGCCTCTGGCACGGTTTCCAGATACTTCAATATCCCACCTTCAAGATGATAGACCTCAGAGTATCCTTGTGACTTGAGGTAGGTCGTTGATTTTTCGCATCGGATGCCGCCGGTGCAAAACATCGCAATCTTCTGGTCCTTGTTGGCAGGCAGTGTGCGCGCGGCGTATTCGGGAAAGTCGCGAAAGGACTGGGTTTCTGGGTTCAAAGCGCCTTGAAACGTACCCACTTCGACTTCGTAGTCATTGCGCGTATCGATCAACATCACAGATGGGTCTTGAATCAACGCGTTCCAGTCTTCCGCCGCGACGTAGTTGCCGGCGTCGTGAGCGGGGTCCAAGTCGGGTTGGCCCATGGTAACGATTTCTTTTTTTAACTTGACCTTTGCGCGCAGGAACGGTGCCTCTGCGCAGTAGGACTCTTTGGTTTGCAGATTCCGAAGGCGCGGATCTTCTCGGATGGCGTCAAATAGCTGATCTGTTTCGCGCCGAGTGCCAGCAACGGTGCCATTGATGCCTTCCGGTGCGACTAACATCGTGCCGAGGATATTGAAGCGGCCGACTAACCTTAGGAGTGTTTTTCGCAGTGTTTCAGGCGATTCAATTCTGGCAAAGAGGTAAAAGGCCGAGACAACAAAAGGCTCGGTGTTGCCGGCGTCATGAGGCATCGAGTGGCGCTCCCGAGAAATGATTCAGGGCCGTAAAAGCGGTTACCGGATGACGTTTTAATTTAGTGAGCTGCCGAGTTGGTTCGCCAATGCCAACGAGTGCCGCGATGGCATGGTCCGGTGGGATGCCTAAAAGGCGTTTTGCTTCGGGCTCTGTATGGCTGAGAAAGGTTGTCAGGACCCCGCCTAAACCTTCGTTGCGCGCAGCGAGCAGGATGTTCCAGACAAAGGGGTAGATTGAGGCGCCAGCGATTACGCCAACGCGGTCAAGATCTTTGTCGAAGGCGGTTACCAGGTTTAAATCGACGGTGACCACCAGCACAACCGGTGCTCGCGTAAGTTGTCCCGTAAAGGGCATATCTGAGGACATGGCATCAATGCTGGCCTGGGTTACAGTAGAAGGTGAAATACTGTTAAAAGGCGTCTCGCCAGCGACTGCCATGGCTTTGTAAGCTTGAATTGTGGGCGCCATGAGGCTTTGCAAATCGGCTCTCAACGAGGGTTCTTCAATCACCAAAACCTTCCAACCCTGACGATTACCACCACTGGGTGCGAATCTGGCATGGTCTAGTATCCGATATAGTGTCTCATTCGAAACGACGCGGTCTGTAAAGGATCGTGCGGCAAAGGTGGTTTTCATGACCTCATAAGTTTCCATCAGCTTGCCTCCAGGTTGGGAATTCAGGCGCCATTATTATCGCGCAATCTATTCGAGATTGGCATCTTTGCATTGGCCTGGTTCCTTCATCGTCTGACTTTGACGTTGAGAGCGACAGTGATAGCATCTAGCTCGAAAAACCGGGTTGTCTAAGGTTAGGCAAAAGATCTGTGCTGGGAGACGAGCCAAATACGGCTGCGCTAATATGTGCTGCTCGGTCAGGTGTTATGCAATGGGTGTAATGGGCTTAAAGATACAGAAAGATTTGAGGAAGCGTAATGTTAAAAACAGGTGATACAGCGCCAGCATTTTCCCTACCAGATCAGTCGGGTAATCTGATTAGTTTGGCGGACTTCATCAATAGCCGGGCCTTGGTTTTGTACTTTTATCCAGCTGACTTCACCCCGGGATGAACGAAGCAAGCCTGTGGCATACGTGATATGCACGAAGACTTTGTAGCCCTCTCATTACCGGTATTGGCGATTAGCCCACAGAGTGAGGACAGCCATGCTCGGTTTGCGAGCCAGCACCAATTGCCGTTTCCTTTGTTGGTGGATGCCGATAAAACAGTCATCAAGGCCTATAAAGTGAACGGGCCAATGGGGCTAGGAGTGCGCCGAGTCACTTATTTGATCAGTCCTGAGGGCGTTATTATCGACGCGCTTCAGGCAGACTTCCGAGTGAACGAACACTTGAGCTTTTTGACGCGGTTCATTGATTCTCAAGCTCAGTCGAGCCGTTAACTATACTCAGGTGCAACATGACGATAATGGTAAAGCCCTTTAAACCTCGGCCTCAAGATCGGGTTAAGCCGACTCTGGCGCGACAAATACAGCGTGTGATTGCGGGCCTGATAGTGTTTGCCAGTTGCTTTTGGTTGCCCGCGGCAATGGGTTGGTCGGCAACGGGGCACCAACTGACTTGTGAGGTTGCGGAAAGCCAATTGACCGATGAGGTGAAGGCTCGAATACAGGGGCTGATGCAGGCGTTGCCGGATGCGCAGCGAGATGATCTGTTCGATGGCAAGGCGCTGACGTTTGCAGACTTGTGTACTTGGGCGGATCAGGTCCGGCCCTTAAAACAGTATAGGTCGGTTGCGTCTTGGCACTATGTCAACGTGGCGCGCGACGCGTCCACCGTCAGTTACGACAAGTGCGTAACAGGTTGTCTTTTAACCGCAATCGAAACCCATATTAGTTTGCTGCAACAGGCCGAGTTGTTGCCCTGGCCTCGATTACAATCGTTGATGTTCTTGAGTCATTGGGTCGGAGATCTTCACCAGCCCCTACACGTGAGTTTTTTCGAGGATCTTGGAGGCAATCGCACACAGGTAACCGGATATGACGCTTGTTCGAACCTTCATGGGGTTTGGGATTTTTGCTTAGTCGCCGCAACTGGAAAGTCACGCTCGGATCTTTTGACCGAATTACTCGCCCTGCCTGATGCCGACGGCTTTGATCAGGGGACTACGCTAAGTTGGGCGCAAGAGTCTATGGATTTAGTGACCCATCCACGGGTTCAGTACTGTCGTAAAACTCGCGCAGGTTGTGAGCCGTGGGCAGGGCAGCGCTATGCCCTTAGTGCCGATTACCAGGCGATTAACTGGCCCGTCGCTAAACGGCGTCTTGCCCAGGCGGGGTATCGGCTGGCAGGATTGATGAACAGGTTAATGGCGGCGCCATAGCGGTACCCGTCCGAGTGAGGACCTTCTAATTAAGGATGCGATGAAGACATTCTTTGTGCAGCGTTGGGCAGGCTCTTTCGATTAGGCGCAAAAGCACGCAGCATCATCGCCTGAGAGGGTTGAGTGGATAGGATGGGGGTGCTTGTTCAAGATAGACCGCCTTTTTGAGCACTTTCGGCTTGGAAGTTCGCATTGAGTGCTAAGGTCAACTGGGCCGTGAGCATTATGGGGCCGAGTCAATAACGGGTTTCTGTATTTAGAGGCTGCTCTTAAGAGACCGTTTTTTTAAGCGGGTACAAGAAGCCGTCGGAGTAAGTAGCGATTGGTAGGAATCTGCGCTGTGGCAGTAGAGCGTCGAAAATAACGGATAAAAAATCATTTGGGAGTGAAGCATGTCGAAAAACGCGATTTGGATTACAGGTACCCTGGTTGCGCTCGTGCTGGGCTTGGCTATGGGGTTCATGGGCTCAGATAATGGGGTCGGGGTGGAGGGGTTGCCACTTTTTGCCGGTTGCATTGCTTTGAGTTTTATCGTCCAGTGGTGCGCGTTTGTTCCGGCCTATGGTTTTAGTACGGAAAAATTCTATGATCTCTTTGGGAGCCTAACCTACATCACGTTGGTGGTGATTGCCTTGGTTTTTGTGCCCGAATCGAGCCCACGGGACTATCTGATTGGCGCGCTGGTATTGATCTGGGCGACTCGACTAGGTCAATTTTTGTTTCGGCGGGTGCTTTCAGCTGGTGAAGATCGCCGCTTCCGAGAAATGAAAACAGATTTTTTGCAGTTTTTCATGACTTGGACACTGCAAGGTTTATGGGTTGCAATTACGCTTTCAGCTGCTTTGGCGGCGATGACTGCGTCAGAGAAGATGCCGCTAGATTATTGGGCTTTGGTTGGTGGGTTGGTTTGGGTTGTTGGATTTGGAATCGAAGTGGTTGCGGATGCGCAAAAAACGCAGTTTCGTCAGGATCCAGCGAATCGCGATCAGTTTATCCAGTCAGGTCTTTGGGCGTGGTCTAGGCACCCCAACTATTTCGGCGAAATTCTATTGTGGTTTGGGATTGCCCTAATTGCCTACCCCGTGCTTCAGGGACTTCAGCATTTTGCGTTGATATCGCCAATTTTTGTATTTGTGCTGATGAACTACGTAAGCGGCGTTCGCATGCTCGAAGCCCGCGCTGATCGCAAATGGGGTCGAGAAGAAGCCTATCAGGCTTATAAAGCCCGTACGCCTTCCCTGCTCATGAAAAAGCCGATTTAATGTTTTGGTGTTGAAGCGCTGGGTCAATTTCGGACGCGCGCTTGACGAAGGCTGAGAACCCGCCTAATCTTTCTTAAAAGTAATAAAAATGTCATTTTGGCGCGAATAAACTCGATTTTGGCGTTCTATATTGACGGATCGATCAAGAGATCGATCAAGAGATCGATGAAAGGTTTCTCAGGTCATGATGGCTAAGCGGTGAGACCGCCGCTTGTCTCCGGAAGGAGGATAAGCAAGGTGGGAAGTGCCCTAACAAAAGGACGCGCCACATTGAAAGACTTAGAATACAAAGCTGCAAGCGGTGATAAGCCGCAGTTCGTCTGGTTTTACGGTCCTGTTGTTATCGCGATTTATCAATTCGGGCGAGATCATGGCTTATTAAAGCCATCGATCTACGAAAAGGTTTTGTCAGAGGATGGCCCGAGTCATGATCCGAAGTTCTCTTTGGGTGTCGAGCAAGTTAACCATGATATGGAGTCGATTTTAGCGAAAGATCCCAGCGCATTCGATGCGTATTGGCGAGAGACAGGCCTCAAAGAGGCAATGGTCGCCCGGGTCAGTTATTCGGTAACCCAAGTCACGATCAAGGCGGCGATTCAGTGTGTCGCGGATACTCGACTGATGGACACGAATGTCGCCTACAATACAACGCTTGAAACTCCTGAGACCTTCTCGATCCGAATCCTGCCGCGGATTCCCATTCCCGATTGGCACCATCATTTTTTCGTCGCCCAGTTCTTATCGGGTATTCCGAGATTGTCGAAGTCTGGGGTGTTGCCGATTCAGGAGCTGATCTATTGTGGTCGGCCGATGGCAGTAACCGAATACATGAATCGTCAAGTTGAGCTTGGGGTCACTAGTGATCAAGTAACCGAGGTCGTTTGGGCCAGAGATCAGGTCGAGCAGCCTTCTATTTTTGCAAATGAGAGCAATGCGTCACATTTTAAGGCCTTGATTCAGCCGACATTGCTGGCTCGGGCTGATTCTGACGGCATGAGTGGACGAGTGCTTTTTTACATAGACGAGGCGTGTCAATCTTTTGATAAGGTCTCTATGCCACTAGCGGCCAAGGCGTTTGGTATGGAGACCTCGACCTTGCGTCGGCGCCTCGCGTTAGAGGGCACAAAATTTAGTGAAATTCTTCAGGATTATCGACGCAAAGAGTCTATGCGGTTGCTGAGTCGCGGTCATCCAGTTAAGGACGTGAGCAAGATGCTCGGTTACTCCGAGCCCAGCTCCTTTCAGCATGCGTTTAGGATTTGGTACTCAGCGTCACCTAAACGTTTTTTGGGGAATGCGACTGCGGGCAGCCAGGAGCGGCATGATCAGAAATAGACCGCTCAGGCGCTCGGTTAATCACCCATTTGGTCAAAAGCGGCGCGCAGTTCCTTCACAAAAAGGTCGGGTTGTTCAAAGGCCGCAAAATGGCCACCTTTTGGTAATTGATTGAAGTAGCGAAGGTCCTGATAGCGTTGTCTTGCCCACCGCTCAGACGTTTTGAAGATCTCTTTTGGAAAGATGCTGATCGCCGACGGCACAGTGACCGGTAAAGATGACAAAGTGCTGCTGCCAAAACTTTCCCAGTAGATTCGCGCGGAAGAGGCGCCTGCATTCGGTAACCAATACAGCATGACATTATCTAACAGTTCATCGAGACTCACGACGTTCTGGGGCAAACCATCGCAATCCATCCATTGATAGAATTTTTCCAAAATCCACGCGGCCTGTCCCATGGGTGAGTCGGCAAGACCATAACCTAGAGTTTGAGGGCGAGTGCTTTGCTGCTTGGAGTATCCTGAATCATGATTTTGATAGAACTGCATGGCAGCGAGGCTGTCGCGTTCCGCATCGGTCAAGTCATCCATCGTCTCGGGATTTGGCGTGACGATCGGCATAGTGACGTGGATACCTTGGCAATGTCCCAGATTTTGAACGCCAATGGCGGTCGTGACAATCGCGCCCCAGTCGCCGCCTTGGGCAAGATATTGGGGATAGCCAAGCCGCAGCATAAGCTCATCCCAGGCCTCCGCGATTTTTTCAATGCCCCATCCGGGCTGGGTCGGTTGACCCGAAAAGCCGAAGCCGGGGAGCGATGGACAGACCAGGTGAAATGCTTGTTCGGCGGTGCCGCCATGGGCAACTGGATCCGTTAAGGCTTCGATGACCTTTTGAAACTCCACAATTGAGCCAGGCCAACCGTGGGTCATTAAAAGTGGTCGAGCTTGGTCATGTTTAGACTGAATGTGCAAAAAGTGTATGTCGACATCCGATAAGGTTGTCTTAAATCCGGGCCAACGATTGAGTAGCGCTTGCCGATCTGGCCAGTGATAGGATTTTTCCCAATAGTCCTTTACTTCACTCATATAAGCTAGCGGTACGCCCTGAGACCAATCATTGGGAGTCTCCGTATCGGGCATCCGGGTCATGGCCAAACGCAGCTTTAGATCGGTAAGTTGTTCGACCGGAATCTCAATTTTGAAAGGGGTGATGTCGGACATTGTTTACTCCTGGGTAATGACGATTTTGCCAATCGCTTGACGGTCTAACATGGCGGTCATCGCGTGACCTGCGTCTGCCAATGCAAAGCACTGCCCTGCCTCGGGATTGAGTTGACGCGCTTGGATACGGTTTAGTAAGTGATCTATGACAGGCTGCGACGCCTCCGGATGGACCGCAATGTGACCACCCCAGTTAACGCCAACGATGCTGATTTGTTTTAACAACGTCAAATTCGCTGCGAATTTTGGAATGGTGCCACTCGCAAATCCGATTACGAGATAACGTCCTCCTGGGCTTAAGGATCGCAGCGCAGGGTCAGCATAATCGCCGCCGACGGGGTCGTAAACGACCGTCAAAGCGCGTCCGGCGAGCAGTGTCTTGAGTTGATCCCGCCAGTCAGCGGCTGCATACAAAAGGCCCTCATCCGCGCCGGCTGTGATCGCCGCCTGAACCTTTTCCGGTGTAGATGCCGCTGCAATCACGTGCGCGCCATGGCTTTTTGCGACATCAATCGCGGCGACACCAACTCCACCGCTTGCGCCGAGTATCAAGACTGTGTCGGAAGCCGTCAACGCCCCGCAGGTAACGAGGCCATGGTGCGCCGTACAATAGTTGACTAAAAACGAGGCTGCGGCAGGAAAGCTCAAGTGATCTGGAATGGCTAGGCAACGACTGGCTGAAAGACTGATTTGTTCCGCGAGCCCGCCGTTTGACGGCATGGCAAGAACCCTATCGCCGATCTTGAGATTTTGAACCGCAACCCCAGCGTCGATTACTGTGCCAGCAATTTCATTACCCGGAATGAAGGGTAAAGGCGGCTTGATCTGATAAAGGCCTGAGACAGTGAGGGCATCCACATAGCCTAATCCGGTAGCAGCAACATTGATCAAGACTTCATGGTCGGCAATCGCCGGCGCCTCGGTCTCTGACAAGGTGAGGTTGCTGGGATGGTCAAAGCTTTGGCAAATAATGGCTTTCAAATTGGGTTCCTGATGTCAAATACCCAAACAGAATACTCTAAAATCAGACCCGGATGCGACTCTGAACCGTGTCGATTCTGAGTTACCATGGTTTGCGCCTGCTTGATTGTTTGATGCCTTCACAGCGTTTTGTGAGCTGAATCTGGATGGCGCTGAGGCCACTGGCCCGCGACCTGAATTTAGGGTCTAAACTAAATGTTGGAGGTTCCCTTATGTTGTTGGATGCACTCAATCGTGGGCGGTGTTTTTCTTTGCCCGGGGTCTTTGACCCGTTCTCTGCAAGGATCGCTGCGCATTACATCAAGGGGCCGCTCTATATGACGGGCTATGGGGTCTCAGCGACCTTGCTCGGTAAACCCGATGCGGGACTTGTTTCCTATTCGCAAATGGTTGAGCGTCTGGCGCAGATTACGGCAGTCATCGATGTGCCTGTCGTTGCTGATGGCGATACGGGGTTTGGCGGTTTGGCAAACGTTGCACAAACCGTTGCAGGTTATGAACGCGCTGGCGCGGCCGCAATTCAGCTCGAAGATCAGGAATTTCCGAAACGGTGTGGTCATACCCGCGACCGACAGGTGATTGACATGATTGATATGCAAAAAAAAATTAAGGTGGCAGCATCAACTCGAGATCAGCATGCGTTTATGATCATTGCTCGAACCGACGCGCGGACCCGACTGGGTTTGGATGAAGCGCTGCGCCGCGCAGAGGCCTATCTTGCAGCTGGGGCTGATGCTTTATTTGTTGAGTCGCCTGAGACCGAAGAGGAGCTGCATCAGATTGCGGCAGCTTTCAAGGGGGTGCCGCTGGTTGCCAATATGGTGGCCGGCGGGCGGACGCCGATGTTGCCGGATCAAACCTTGTTCGAGCTTGGTTTTCAAATCGTGATTCACCCAACCTATTTACTCGGCGCGCTTACCTCGGGTCTTGAGCAGGGGCTTGCCGAGTTGGTGGCAACGGGTCAAGAAAATATCGAGATTGCGCAGTTTGATCGGTTAAACCACTGGGTGGACTTTGAAGCCATCTGGGCATTAGATGAGGAGGTCTAGATGACCATTGGGATTGGCATGGGGCTTGGGCGATTTTCGCTCGATAGGGGACCCGATTACTTTAAGTGGATCCAGCAATGCGAGCAGGGCTCTGTTGACTCGATTTGGCAAACAGATCGGTTGATTTCGAAAGAACCAAACCTTGAAACCCTATCAACCATGGCGGCAATTGCCGGGTCGACAGACTCGATGCGCTTTGGTATGAACGTGGCGAGCATTGCCCTGCGGGATCCGTTATTAACGGCAAAACAGTGTGCCACAATAGATTTTTTAAGTGGCGGGCGCTTGTTACCAGCGTTTGGGATTGGCAGTGCGCTTAGTCGAGATTACACCGCAACCGGCACGCCGACCCAAGGCCGGGGAAAGAAGGCCGATGAAGCGCTCACGCTGCTGCGTCTGCTTTGGACGGAAGAGGAAGTGTCGTTTGAAGGCACGTTCTTCAACTATGACCGGGCAAGCATTTCTCCCAAGCCCGCCAATGCCAAGATGCCACTTTGGATTGGCGGTTCGTCAGCCAAGGCCATTGAGCGAACTGCCCGCATTGGCACGGGTTGGCTCGCCGGAATTGATACCCCAAGTAAAACTCAAAAGGTGATCGCCGGGATCCGCGCCGCGCTGCCGCACTATCAAAGGTCAATCGATGATGACCACTATGGCGCCACGTTTTCGTTTCGGTTTGGATCAACGGATGAGCCCATCGCGCAGCAAGCCATGCAGGGCATTAGCACCCGGCTCAGCCAAGATCCGACGGACTATCTTGCGATTGGATCAGCTGATGTGATTGCCAATCGCGTTCAGGCCTTTATCGACGCAGGTTGCTCGAAGTTCGTGCTCATTCCAATCGCGGAAGGCACGAAAGACGTGATGGCGCAAACTCAGAGATTGGTTGAGGAAGTCATTCCGCGTTTCTGATCAACATTCGCTGGCAAGAAAGGCGCGGGTTCGTGCAGCATCTTCTGCATTGTCCGCCGCGATCGCAGCGGTAAAGTCCGTGACGCCGATGGCACGCAGGTCATCTAGACGGGCGCGTACTTCGGTTTCGTCACCGACAATCGCTAAATCCCCAGGACCCCTTAAACCTTCTTTGTCGAGCATGGCGCGATAGGATGGCAAGGTGCCGTAGATGGCCAAGCTTTGATCAATGCGGGCTCGTGTTTCATCGACCTGATTGGTCAGAAGGATTGGAAAACCTGCTACAACCCGGGGTGTTCTGCGACCCGCTTTTTGAGCGCTGTCATTGATTTTTGGCATAATGTGGGTCTCAAGGGTTTTTGCCCCGGTCATCCAAGTAATAGTGCCGTCGGCCATAGCGCCCGCCAGATTTAGCATTACGGGTCCAAGGGCCGCAATCAGTGTTGGCACAACGGGCTGCCCGGGCATCGTGAGCCGGACCCCATTGACGCTGTAATGATCCCCTGTGAACTGCACCGTTTCGCCGGCGAGCAGCGGCATCAAGACAGAGAGGTACTCGCGCATATGTTGGGCCGGCTTGTCGTAGGAAAACCCAAACATATTTTCAATAACGACTTTATGCGATAGCCCGATGCCGAGGTTGAAGCGGTTGTCAGATGCGACCGCTGCCGTTAATGCTTGCTGCGCTAAGGCCGTCGGGTGTCTTGGATAGGTCGGCGTGACTGCGGTACCCAATTCAATGGTTTTAGTGGCACGGCCAATAATAGAGAGCGTTGAAATGGCATCGAGCCCAAAAATATTCGCCATCCAAATCGCTGAAAAACCTTCCGCTTCCGCCTGTTGTGCATCGTTGACAATGTCATCGAAGGAAGTCTCTGGTGAATCTGTTACTGCCGTCATTAAACCAATTTTCATTGAATGTCCTTAAGCGTGGGCTGATCGAAAGACGATAAACGCATAGGCTACTTTTAATTGCAAGTTTGGGGCTTGAACATTCAATGTGAACGGAGTGTTAAACTGTACGGGTCAAAATAAGGAGTTGTAAGCAATGCGGACGGGAGTCTTTTGGGATCAATCTCGAGAGCACGTGCTGGTCTATTGGCGGGACCAAGTGGTTGCGCAATACCCGTCGATGGCGGCTTTTGTGGCGGCCCACCTTGAGCTGGTTAATGCGCTGGACGAACATCAACAACAATTACTCCTAGCAGAATATCAACCCTGATCCGATCCTGATGCAATCCGCATTAGCCCTTCTTGAATAACCGAGGCAACGAGTCGGCCTGCTCGGTCAAAAAAACTACCCCGATTGAGTCCACGATTACTGTGACTGACCGGGGTGTCTTTCACATACAACAGCCAGTCGTTTAGGTCTAAAGCATCATGGAACCAAAGACTGTGATCGAGGCTGGCCATTTGCAGGCGGTCTCTCGGCAGGCTGGCCCGGTGCGGTAATGCGGCCGTGCTAACCAAGCCCATATCGGAGGCATAGGCTAACAATTGTTGCTGGGTTGTAACGTCAAGGATTGGTGCTGAAAATTTGATCCAAACAGCTTGGTTGGTTTTGGGCGTCGGCGCTTGGTCAATGGGCACAATCGAGCGCATTTGAAAGGGCCGTTCACGCGTCATCCATGGGCCATGGGGGCCGAGGTCCGTCATTCGCAAGGCAACTTGTCGATCGTCTTCAAGGGCCTCCGGTTCTGGGACTGGTTGACGTTCTATTTGATGGTGCAGTCCAGGCTCCTTGACCTGAAACGAGGCATCCATACTGAAAATCGCCTGACCCTTTTGAATGCCCATAATGCGCCGGGTGCTGAAACTCTTGCCGTCTCGAATGCGTTCGACTTGGAAAATGACTGGGATATCGACTTTGCCGGGTCTCAAAAAATAGCCGTGCAAGGAGTGGCAGGGCCTATTCTCGATGGTTTGCTGAGCGGCCGATAGGGCTTGCGCTAGGACCTGTCCGCCGAACAAGCGCTCGCCAAGGGTTGCTTCGTTTTGAGCTCTAAAAAGGTCCAGGTCGAGTTGCTCGAGGGTTAATTTATCGCGGAGCGCGATTGCTGTGGCCTCACTCATGCCGGTACAAGACGCAGCTTGATCAGATCATCTTCGACTTTGACCGGGTAAACTTGAATATCTTCCCAGGCGGGAGAGGCCATCACCTTGCCAGAACGCAAGCAAAACTCAGCGCCATGGTATGGGCAAGTAATGCAATCATTTTCAATGGTGCCGCCCTCTAAGCCCAGAGCGTCGTGGCTGCAGTAGTAGTCGATGGCGAAGTATTCGCCGGATACGTTGCAGATCAGCACCTCTTGGTCGGGTAATTCAACCCGCAATTGACTGCCCTCGGGGACTTCGCTGATGTGGGCTGCAATGATGAACTCTGATGTCATAACCGGCTCTTTCAAGGTCTTTAAGACCAAAATCTTGGTAGCAATTCAGTGAAGACTCGTCTCCAAGCAGTGCGGCTGCAATCGCGTTGACCATGGCGGCTAACGCCGCTCTGCGTCACCGGGGCTGGGCTAGTTCTTTACTGGGCCGCGGCTCGAGTATTTAAGAAGCGCTTCTTAAGTCGGGTAATAAGTAGTCTTCCGATTCTAATTGACTGCGAATGACTTTCTTATCGATTTTACCGGTCGACGTCAGCGGGATCTCGTGCACAAAAATAACATCATCGGGCAACTGCCATTTGGCAAAAATCTCAGCGCAGTGATCCAGAATTAAATCCTTCGTCACGTTGGCGCCTTCCAGGAGAATCACTAACGCGACGGGTCGCTCGTCCCATTTTGGATGGGGTTGGGCAACAACCGCCGCTTGTCTCACGCCCGGCAACGCCACGATATGGTTTTCGAGATCAACGGATGAAATCCATTCACCGCCTGATTTGATGAGGTCTTTCGAGCGATCTGCAATGATGAGGTACTCTTCTTGATCAATTTTTGCCACATCACCCGTTACGAGCCAGCCGTCGTGGAATTTTTCGGGCTGTGGGTCATTGTAATACTCGGAACAAATCCAAGGGCCTCGAATCAACAGCTCTCCAACGGCTTCGCCGTCGTGGGGGAGGGTTTCCCAATTTTCATCAAAAATTTCGATCTCAAGGCCAGGGCTTGCAAGCCCTGCCTTGGCAATGTTGTCGAATTGTTGGTCTTCACTAAGGGTCAAATGCGATCGTTTAGCGACCTTGCGCGACAAGGTGCCTAAGGGGTTGGTTTCGGTCATGCCCCAGCCTTGGATCATTTCAATACCGTGTTCTTGCCAGTACCACCGCATCATCGAAACTGGTGGCGCTGAGCCGCCGCAGGTGAGTCTAGATAGCAATTGGGTATCGTATTTGCCAGGGTTGTTTTCAAGGACCGTTTTAACGCCTTGCCAGATTGTGGGCACGCCAGCCGACAGCGTAACTTCTTCATCGCACATTAATTGCAGCAGACGCGCTGGGTCCATGAAGCGGTGTGGCATGACTTGTTTGCAGCCCAGCATGGACGCGGTGAAGGGTACGCCCCAGCCCATAGCATGGAACATCGGAACGATCCCGCACACGGCATCTAAGGCCGAGAGATTCATCGAATCGGTCATGGCCTGGTTAATCGTGTGTAGGTAGGTCGAGCGATGGGTGTACATCACGCCTTTGGGCTTACCGGTGGTGCCACTGGTGTAACACAAGCCCATCGGCGCGTTTTCATCAATATTTGGCCAGGCATATTGCGTCGGTTGGTCCCCAATGAACGCTTCGTAATCTTCTGTTTCGCCAAAGGTGGTTTCGCCGCCTTCGCCATGACGACAGATGATGATCTTCTCAACGGTGGGCATTTTATCGAGCAAAGGCTCAAGGAGTGGTAGCAGGTCTTCATCGGCAAAAATAACGCGATCACCAGCATGGTTGATAATGTACTCAAGGTCAGCTGCGCCCAAACGAATGTTAAGGGTATGCAGAACCGCGCCCATCGACGGGACGGCTTGATAAAGTTCCAAATGACGGTAGTTGTTCCACATAAAGCTGGCGACGCGGTCGCCCTCTTGAATTCCCATGGCGCTCAGAGCGCCAGCAACTTGATTGGCGCGCTGCCAGGTTGCTTTCAGGGTTTGGCGGTGGGTGCCATTTGGCATCAACGTCACCACCTCTTCATTGGGATCGAGCTGAGCACCTCGGCCGAGGATTCGGGACATCAATAATGGGGTTCGCGACATGGTCATGGTTTGACGCTCCTGTTTTTAAATATTGTGTTCGATTTTCGCCGCGTGCGATCTCAAATTTGTTGGCGCTGGGCTAATCCGTCTTTGTCCAGATGGCCGGCTATACGGGCTCAGGCTGGCAAAGTGGGGGACGCCGCGACATGCGCAATTGCAGCGCAAGGATAGCCAATTGCGGACCAAATTTATAGAGCAGCGCCGCCTTGAAAGCCAGCCCCAATCCTGCCAGAGTTGCGGACAGTGGTAAGAGGTAAGCTTGACTCAAAAAGAGATACACAAGGCCGGGGCGTCCCCGCTGCACTGGTTACAAATCGTTGCCTACTCGGCCCCAACCGTTGGTGTTGGGTACATGTACCTGCTCATTGGGCTGTACATAATGAAGTTCTCAACGGATGTGCTGCTGATTTCGCCAGCGATCATGGGGACTATTTTCGGGATATCCCGAGTTTGGGATGCGATCTCGGATCCATTGGTGGGCTACGTCAGCGATCGCACGCAATCGAGCTTGGGGCGTCGTCGCAGTTGGATGCTCTGGAGTATTGTGCCGGTTGCGGGCATGTTTATCATGGTGTTTTCACCACCGGCAGGCCTACAAGGTACTGCTTTGGTGATTTGGATGGCGATCGGCGTCATTGGGTTTTACTCTGCGATGACTTTGTTTATGGTCCCGCATTTGTCGCTGGGCCCAGAGCTCAGTAACGATTACCACGAGCGGAGCCGGCTCTACGGCTTTCGACATGCCGCTTACACCGTGGGGTCGATTATTGCTTTGATTAGCATGCAGCTTTTGATTGATGCCGAGCAAGTCTCATCGGAAAAGGTGCGCGAAACAGCTTTTGAGCTGAGCACGCTGGCTGGTCTGATCACAGCAGCATTGATTACTTTTGCAGTTGTAAAACTGCGTGAGCGACAAGATGTTAAAGGGCGAGTCGGTCAAACGCCTTTTGGCGCTTTCAAAGATGTTTGGTCTAATCCCCATGCTCGGTTGGTTTTAGTTGTCACGTTCATTGAGAACATAGGCAGTGCCGTCATCGCCTTGCTCACCTTGTATATTTGTCAGTACGTTGTGGGTAAGCCGGGTCTTGCGCCGCTGATTATTTTGGCTTACATGGTGCCATCGAGTTTATCAGTGCCGCTCTGGATACCGCTTTCAAAGCGCTTTGGTAAGATTCGGCTCTGGATGTTTTCGATGATGCTCACGGGTTTGTCTTTTGGTGGCATGTTCGCGCTGCCCTTTATGGAGAGTATGACGGATCGAACGTGGCTTATTTTTATCCTGGCTTTTTTTGCAGGCCTTTCTGCCGGTTGCGGCGGCACGATTGCCCCCTCGGTACAAAGCGATATCATCGATTTTGATGAATTTAAAACCGGCGAGCGTAAAGAGGGCTCTTATTTTGCTGCCTTTAACTTTGTTCAAAAAAGCGCCATCGGGGTGATGATTTTGATTACCGGATGGGTGCTCGAATTCAGCGGCTTTGTGCCAAATGAAGTACAGACCTTCGGGGTGCAGCTGGCAATGGTGACGCTCTACGGGTTGTCGCCGCTGATTTGCTACACCTTGGGTACTTGGTTGTTCTCAAGATTTTCATTAGATGCCGCGGAACACCAACGCATTCGCTCGTTGATCGATGCCCGTAACGAAGGCGCTTAGGCTTGGTAAAAGTGTCCATTGGTCCCGTCGCCGCAGCTAGACGCCTCTTCCCGAAGCGCTCGATGTAGGCTGCTTATTCCGCCGCAGTCTTTCTTTTACGCCGCAGGCTATTCTGTCGCGGGCTATTCTTCTCGCCGCGGTCTGTTATTTCGCAGCGGTCTGTTATTTCGCCGCGGTCTGTTATTTCGCCGCGGGCGCTAACCAGGATCAAACTGCACCATTGCAGCCATCTGTCGCGAGACCGCGATGAGCGTGCCGCAGCTGGAAAACATTCGACCGTTTTCAATCAAGTAGCCGTCTTGGGCGAGTTCGGTTGAGAACTCAAACAAGGTGTAAGCATCATCGGGCAGTTCAGAAAAATCGCTCTGCAAAAAGTGCACCGTATGATCAATGGTGGGCACATGCACGTCATAATCGAGATGTCTTGAGATGATGCTGGGGTACCAAGCATCGCTCATGGCGAGCAAGCCAATGTCATCGAGGGGTCTGCAGTCGATGAAGCGCATCCAGCCACCAATGCGTCCGGAGCCATCGCGTGTACCCGGCGTTGGTCCAATGGCAATGCGTTGATCAAAATGCTGCCGAAATGGCACGGCAAATTTCGAATCGGTTTGCTGCCAGTCCGTTGGTGGGATCTCCGCCGCGGGCGAAACATCGGGCATCACCACATCACTAAACGCAGCGTCCAAGCGCTTGGCGGCAAAATGGGCATTGGCAATGGCAATGGTTCGGTCACTCTGGATCAGCTCTGCGGTATACAAGCTGGTCGTTCGGCCTGCTTTTACGCAGCGAAGCGACATTGAGGCGGCGCCAGGCACCGAGGGGCTGATGAAACTCAGCGCCACCGACCGCACGGTTTGGTTATTTCGGATGGGCAAGGTTTTGATACAGCCCAGTAAAAGCGCGCCGAGATAGCCGCCGTTTGGCCCAACGATCACCTGCCAGCGATCGGAAATTGTAACGGGTAGCGTCCAGGTTTGATCGGCTAACTGAACGAGTTGTGTTGAGTCAACGCGAATATCTTCATCGAGTTGAAAAGCATGAGGCATAACAGTTCCTAAGGTTCATCGTCCGGATACGTTGGCCAGGAGGGCGCCTCAGAGGCGCGCGTGATCCCGGTATTGTTTTCGATGATACCCGAGGGACTCGGTTGTAAAAATGATAATCGAGATCCAGACACAGAAAAAGGTTGCAAATTGAACATTGTTGAAAGGCTCTTCGAAATAGAAGATAGCTAAGAGCAAGGTTAGGCCTGGCGCAAGATATTGAAAGATGCCAACCGTTGTGAGACTTAGCCGCGTGACGGCGCCGGCAAATAATAAAAGCGGTAACGATGTGACCACGCCGCCAAGGACCAATAACAGATCGGTCTCGAGCGATAGCTTGCTAAAGCTCAACGCGCCTTGGGCTTGCTGCCACGCTAGGTAGCCTAGTGCGAAGGGTAAAATAATGAGGGTTTCAAGGGCCAGGCCTGACACCGCTGGGAGGTTGAGGTTTTTGCGGATGAGTCCATAAAAACCAAAGCTAAACGCGAGGGCCAGTGAGATGAGGGGTAGATGTCCCAGCACAACAAGCTGAATCATAACGCCTAAAAATGCGATCGACAGTGCCAGCCATTGTAGTGGCCGCAAGCGCTCACCGAGGAAAAAAATGCCGAGAAAGACACTTACCAGCGGATTGATGAAATAACCGAGCGACGTATCGATAATTTGATCGTTGAGGACGGCAAAGACAAAGATTAGCCAATTGCAAGCCAGCAGCATTGCGCTGAGCAGCAGCCAACCTAGACGTTTAAGGGGTAATCGGAGTTCGCCGAGTTTGCCAGAGAGCGTGAGAATCAACATGAGTAAAATCGCGGACCAGGTCACCCGATGGGCAATGATCTCAAGGGGTTGTACGTGACCCACGAGTTTGAAATAGATCGGGGTAACGCCCCAGATGAAATAGGCGGCCAAGGCAAAATAGCCGCCTTGTAACGTTTTTCGATCAAACATGGCGCTTTGGCCAAGTGCTCGCATGGGTTACTGGACTCGCTTGGATATCAATGGTCAAGACGTTAAGTGTCTGAGCGAACAATGAGAAGGGCGCCGGTCGCTTTGGTCGGTCTTGAAATGCCGGCGTCAATGCGCTCAACCGATTTGAAGGCCGCCGCGCTGCGTTTTGCCAGAGTTTCGAAAGGAGATCTGCAGGGGTCGGCCAGGATTGTTTGTGAAACCCCGGCGCCTTGGGCGCGGCGGATTAGGTTAAATAATTGCTGGCTAAGTTCATCCCAAAAACAAATATCGGCGCCTAGTATGACGTCGAAATTCGCTAAATACGCTTTTGTGAGTTGATTGAACGATTTCTTTTCAAAGGTCATCGATTGCCGATTGAGTCGTGCATGCAGATCTAAGTAGGGTCCCACATTAGCGTCGGCATCAATCCCAGTGACGACAGCATCAGACGTTTTGGCACAATATAAGCCGAGCAGTCCCCAGCCGCAGCCTACTTCTAAAACCCGGGTTCCTTTGGGTAAGGGGTTCCGCTTTAAGTAGTCCATCACCAAGAAACTGGAGTTCCAAAATTTATTGCCGTGGATTTCCGCTTGAAAGCCTTGTGATTTGAGTTTCCGGATCGACGAGTGTCCAGCATTAAGGATCTTTAGGCCAAAAGCCTGGCGTTGTATTGGGGTGGCCATGATGACTCGCTTTGACGTGATGCCGGCAAGCGTGCGGGCAATTTAGGGGGCAGCATACCCAAGGCGCGAGCGTTTTCCAACGACCAGATCGCATTGATGGTTTATGCGTCCTGTCGAACTATACTGGTCATCAATAACTCGACCATTTTAGCGCTCATCAAAGCGTAACCGGAGGCAGTGTGACAGGATTAAATAAAGTATTCAGGCTTTGGCTGATTAAAATTGGGATGGGTCCGGTCTTGCTAGTCCTGATGGTTGTGTTGCTCGCGCCGGGTCAGCAACTTGAGGCCAAGGAACGCGTCGTTCTGGCAATGCCCGAGCTAACCCTTTATGCAAACCAAGGCCTCGTGAGCGGCGTGCTGCCGAAGACGGCTGTTCAGGCTGGCGCGATTGTTGAGGTGCCCGTTGCTGAAACGACGACGCTTGCAGGGGTCTATGTGATGCCTGCTCCAGGCAATCGAGTGCGGCAGCTGCAGCTCACCCCATGGCTTGGGTCGCCCCAGCAGACCCTGCAGGCCTACCTGGGTCAAACTGTTGAGTTTTTAAGCCCGATCGCGGGGAGTGCTAATTCAATGACGTATGAGACGGGCACTCTGAAGACGGTGCAACCGATTTTGGTTTCGACTTCGAAGGGCTTACAAACGGTTGGTTTTGATCAACTTCGGTTTCCTGACATCGGACTTACTGTGAGCCCGCATCTCGCCTTAACGATTGAAAATGCGGGGTCCTTCTCGGGTCATCTTGCCTACCTTGCACCCGGACTCAGTTGGTCAGCCAATTATGAAATGGTGTACGACCCGAGGTCGCACGAGGTCCGCATTCAATCATCTGCGGTCTTGTCTAATGCCACGCAGTTATTGATTGAAAATGCCGGCATTACCGTGGTGGCTGGGCAGGTAAGTGCCGTAAAGAGCCCCAGATTTCAGTCTGAGATGTCGATGCCAATGCTGCGAAGTGCCGGCATGGATCCTGGGCCTGGGACGGCTGCCGCGCCCGCCGGGTTGCAATATCAGTGGCGATTGCCGCAGCGCGTGACCTTGGGTGCGGGCCGCAGCCTGCAAGTTGCGCTCGAAGATCCCTGGGTCGCGCCCGCTAAATTGGTTTTTAGAAGTCGGTCATCGGTGCAGCGGTATCCATCGGATGCAGCGCAACCGCAGTCTGTTCCTGCGTTCTTGTTGATCACGCCGCAAGCGACAGGGCCGTCCAGTAATCACCCTGTCGCATCCGGCCTGGTCCGCGTGTTTGAGCGCAGCCCAACGGGTCAACCCATCCTGATGGGTGAGGATCAATTGACCCAATCTCCATCGGGCGCGCCGTTTGAGGTGCATTTGGGACGTGCCTTCGATGTGCGACTGAGCCGGAGGACCGCGGATTTCCGCATGATTAACGACAGGCTGCACGAAGTGACCTTGGATCTTCTGCTGGAAAATACGGGCAAAACCGAGGCTTTGATTAGGCTGCAGGAAGACTTCAACGGTGAGTTGTCCTTGCTTGCCAGTACCCCGGATGTGGTCAGTGCTGTGGGCCAATCGTTATTGATTGAGCTCGACCTTGCACCGCAGTCCAAGCGGCGTATTCAGTACACCGCGCGCGTGCGCTATTAACGCTGAGCACAACCTACCCGCCGAAAAATAGCGTTTTAAAAACGATGGGTGGACTAGGGCAGGCCGGTAGGGCAAGGGGGCAGCCTCTTTTTGAGGAGATGAAGACTACTGGGCGGAGAATACTGTTGGAGGTGCCGTAAGCAGGCCAGATGAGCCCAATCTTAGCGTAGGCTGTTCGTGAGCTGTGAATGAGACGGCAGGGATTTCTTTCGGTTTAATCGAGGCGCCTGAAAGCGATTGAACTTCGAAGGCGAGTGTTTTACCTTTTTCACATGGGAATCTGTTAACGCAGGTTTAAAAATTTAAAACAGGAGAGAGCATTTATGAGTCAATTCGATAGCATACTGGCCAACAAAGAGCCTCAAGCGTACGCTTTAGTCAGAATCGTCACGGGATTCTTGTTTATATTTCACGGCAGTCAAAAGTTGCTTAATTTCCCGAAAGAGTTCACCTATGACCTGAGTCCACTGATGATCGCAGCGGGCGGCATCGAGCTGATCGGTGGCATTTTGGTGATGATCGGATTGTTTACGCGGCCTACAGCCTTCATTTGTAGCGGCACAATGGCCGTGGCCTATTGGATGGCGCACGGCATGCGCGATGTGTTCCCCATGTTGAACGGTGGGGAGTTGGCAGCGATGTATTGCTTCGTCTTTTTGTTTATTGCCGCCAAAGGTCCAGGGATCTGGAGTTTGGATAAGTCCTAGAGCGGTGAGGTAACGCAGGGTTATTGTACGTTCTTGTGGCGAACTGCGCGGGTTGTCCAGGCAACCCGCCGGTTAAACAGGATGTCGATTCAGTGGGTTTCAGCGGCTGTCCTGACGAAAGGCGTTCCGGTATTGCTTGGCGGGTCGATATCGGATCGCATTCTTCAGCGAACCTAAATTAACCTTTCTCTTCAACCTAGGCTTTTAACCGTCAAATTGACGCTGTAAGCTTCCGCAGGATTTTCCCAACGAAAGACCCATCATGATCGAGTTATCGCCCCACAGTTGGCAAGCAAAGCTGAACCGCCTGCGCAGTCATCGCGCCTTTGAAGCTTTCATAATCATCATTATTATTGCGTCGGCCTTGTTGGTCGGCGTTAAGACCTATCCGATTCCTGAATGGATGATCTTGGTGATCGATGGGCTTGACCTGTTCATCACGCTTATTTTTGTCGTAGAAATCTCGGTACGATTCTTGGGTGAGTCGCGCAAGCGGGACTTCTTTAAAAATGGCTGGAACATTTTCGACACGTTGATCGTCGCGGTGAGCCTGATTCCGATTGATGATACCGATATGGCATTGGTGGCACGACTGATCCGTGTTTTTCGGGTGTTGCGGATGATCAGCATCATTCCGGAGCTTCGGATTTTGCTCAACTCCTTAATCCAAGCGTTACCGCGGTTGGGCTATGTTGCGGCGCTGATTTTTATTATTTTTTATATCTACGCCGCAACTGGCAGTTTGTTCTTTGAAAAGATCAACCCGACGCTTTGGGGCAATATTGCCGTGTCGATGCTGACGCTGTTTCGGGTGATGACGTTCGAAGATTGGACTGACGTTATGTACGAAACCATGGAGGTTTATCCGATCAGTTGGATCTTTTATCTGAGTTTTATTTTCCTAACCACCTTTGCGTTTTTGAACATGGTGATCGGGATTGTGGTGAATGTGCTCGAAGAAGAGCAAGCCAAAGCCGATACGGATAATCCAGACCGTTCATCCCTGCGAAACCTGCACGATGAAATTCAAGATGTGAGGGTGATCTTGGAGCGCCTGGAAGCGAGGTTGGATCCGTTATCCGTGCAGTCGAGCAACGTCTCTGCGGGCGCTACACCAAAGGTGCCGCCGCCGGTTGATCCGGGTTAGCGATTGATTGAAAACGCCGGTCAACGAAATCGATTTAACGCAACAAACGTGCCGTCATTGGCCGCGCACAGGGTGCGCATTAGGATTGCGAACTTGATGCCGGTGTCTTGATATTGGGGAGGGTTTACGAATTGAACGGGAAAACCGACTCCATGAATGCGCACCAACCGGTTGCCTTGCTCGTCCCGGCGATTAATCCGATCGACCGTGTCGACGACCTGCTGAATTGATCGCCCGGTAAACTCATCGCCAAACACATAGAGTGAAATTTTTCGGCCCGGTCGGTAGAAGGTCGCAATAGCCTTGGTGATACCTTCGACCGGGCTTGAATTACTGAAAACGTTCCAATCTCGCAATCGATTGATGATGGCTTGTCGCCTGGCTGGGGTGTCGGGAATCCACTGGCCCGCGTACTGGGCAAACATGTATTGGCCCATATCATTCATCACTTGGATGCCTTTCAAATTCGGATACACCTCTAAGGTCTCTGCTAGCTTCTGCACCACCATTGGCCAGGCATAGCTGAACATGCTGCCCGAGGTGTCGATGATAAAAATGACGTATTCACTATCCACTGGAATTCCGCCGATCACGGTTTCATCGATTGATTTTTGATAACCCTTGAGTAGGGCCTGCATCTCTTCGGTGAGTGACTGTTTGGCATCGGCCAATTTCGCTTGGATGGACGCCTGGGCCTCAGCCTCCAGTTGCGTTTGGCGGTTGGTGCTTTCAAGGGTTGCGAGCTCGCTTTGAATGCGCGTAAGTTGAGCCTCCTGGTCAGTTTGGAGATCCTCGCGCCGGAGCAAATTGCGATTGAGCACGCGCGTTTCGCCCTTTAACGTCGTCAAGGTTTCTTCTAGCTCTTTAAGGTAACCGTCGAGATCCGTTATCGATGGATCAAAGATCACAGGGTCATAAACTTTGGTGAGCACGAGCAGTAGAATTAAGGCGCCGAAGCCGCAGCTGATGACGTCCAAGAAAGAGAGGCTCATCCCGCCAACTTCACGAAGTTTGCGTCTCATGGCCAGTCCCTTGCTGGCGATAAGAACGCACCGCCGGTCATTTGTGCCAGCCGCCAAAAGGACGGGCTAGCGAGAGGATCGCCCTCCATAGGGAATAAAATGACATTAATAGGAATCGAAAGATTGACAACACCCATCGCATTTTGGAAGAGCTTTAAGCGGTCTTTGGCCGTCACGAGGCCTGCTTTTGCTGGCGTTGTACCCTGGGTGGGCAGGCCATCGGTGATCAAGAAAATATTGTCCGGTTGGGGGTCCAGGGCGCCAGCCGCGATAAACGCTGCCTGGAGGTTGCTGCCGTCGCCGGGCGTGAGTGTTTGCAGTTCGGCCAGGCTGGCGTCCAACGCATCGGTGTCGCTGGTTTCGAGCCACTGACCATTGGCCTCGGGCAGGGCGCTCCGCGCGGTCTTGGAAAATAGAATGATCTGAAATTGGACATCTCTGGGCAGATTAGCAGTGATCCAGTCCACGGTGCGCAAGCCGCGTTGCCATTTTTCAGACGCGCGTTGCTCGGCTTCAGGCAGGTTTCGCCTTCGGATAATGTTAACGAGGGTTTCGTCCAGCATGCTGCCCGACACATCGAGCAGAACCAAAATATGCTGACCACCTAAGTTCAAGCCGGTTAAATATTGGCGATCACCTTCACCCACCATCGTCCGCAGATCATTGCCTTCGGCCTCAGCAACGCTGAGGGTCATAGCCTCGCTCTCTGCTTGAAGTTTGACCAACTCGGTTTTAAGCGCCTCAATCATGTCGGTATCAAGGCTCTGCGCGTTTTGGACCTCGATCAGCTGCTGAGTTAAGGCCTCTATGGCTTTGAGTTTGTCTTGGATGCTTTGCTCGGTTGTCAGAACGGCATCGTCAACAAGTGTGAGGCTGTTGCGGAGCATGACTTGGTTTTCCTGCTCTGCAAGAATTTCGACCTCGATTTTTTTGACTGCGGCGAACCGTTCAGGATCAACCTGAATACCGCTTGAGAGGGTGCCATGATTGATTGTGATGTAGACGAGTATCACAGCGCCAAAACCGCAGGACATAATGTCTAAAAAAGACAGGCTGAAGATGTTCGTTTCACGTCGTTTGACCACGCGGCCTATTGCACCTGGATGAATTGGAAGGTTTGGTTGCCGGTTAAAATAACATCGCCCGGTTTAAGGAAACTGGGCTCGGTTACCGGCTGCCCATTAAGAGCAATGCTGAGATCACCCGGTGTCAGCTGCCACTGCCCCGTTGCAGGATCAAGGTCTAGGCCAAAGTTTCCTGCTGTCGTCTCCGAAGACGTTGCAATATCAAAGGCGATGCCCTGCTGCACGATATGCGTAATCGAGTGGTCGGTGCTAGACGGCTCGGCAGAGGCCGCGGTCGCTTGACGCGGGTTGGCCAAGCTGTAAATCAGCTGATTGCGACTGTTGCTGCCCATCAGTTCTGGCGCCGCACCGGTAAAAGCCTCCACTAGGCTGGCGTTCGTGAGGCGCTGGGTTACGAGGCCCGGAACTAGGGACAGGGAGTCGACGAGTCCCGGGAGCCGCTGGGCGCGGTGGCTTAGCAAGACCTCGGCGGGGCCGTTTGATGCAGCCTGAATCGCTTTCACAACATCGGGTACGAGGTCCGCAGCGGCCGCGCGCAGATCGGTATCGGGCAGCTGCACGTCATATTGCACGCCCTCATGATGCAGACTAATAAGGCCTTGGCCTAAAATGGCAATCGGATAGTCAGGTTGCAGGAGCTGCTGAAACAGCTGTTGCTCCGTGCTGGCATGTTGCAGTGGATCAAACCGGGATTTTCGAACAAGGGCAGCGGCTGCGTAGTTGGCTAAACGGTCAATGATGTTCAGGTAGCCAGCAGAATGGGCAATCAGGGAGCTGCTGCGCTGCAATTGTGCACCTTGTTTAATGACCGTCAAGGTGACCGCATGCAGCCCAACATCCAGATAGAGCAGGTTGGTCGTCGCGCTAAGGGCCTTGCTGGCAAGCAATACGCCAGGGTCGATCAGGGCTCTGACAGCAATGCTCGCCGCATCCATTAGCCCGAGCAATAGGCTGAGATCGGCTCGCTCGTAATGACCGGGCACGCAGACCACAAACTCGCTATCCGGCGCGAGGTTCTTGAACGCGGTCAGTTGTAGATATGCCAAGTCCGCATGATGTCGAGCGACCGAGGTTGCGCCGGGCATAGGGTCGGTACTGAGGGCTTGCCAAAACTGGGAATTGGCCAATCGAGGCTGCAGCCTGGCCTCATCCAACGCCTGTTGGCCAACTTTTGCGGGCTCCGTCAGCAGCGCCCAACCGGGCTCAGAGACGACTAAGTGATCGGCTTGCCAGAGCCTCAGCTCAATATCATTGAGTTCTAGAAATGCCAGCGTCACGATCTAGACCTGCAGGTAACGTAAAAGGCGATTGTCACAATATTCCTCGGCATCTTGCGTGGTGCGCTCTTGCGCCAATTGCAATTGATGCATCAAGAACATGATGAGGATACTGATTAAAAGGGCAACGAAGGTTGAATTGAAGGCAACGCCGAGGCTTTGGGTCACGCCGGCAATGTCGCCTTGTGCGGCTTGATGGGCTTGACCGAGCGCCTGACCAATGCCGCGAACAGTGCCTAAAAAGCCAATCGAGGGAATCGCCCAGGCTATGTAGCGAATCATTGAAAGTTCGGAATCCAAGTGCTCGCTTTCGCTTTCGCAGGTGGCCCGAATGGTGTGGGCAACGTCCTGAATATTGCCGGTGGCGCGAAAGCGATGCAGTGCGGTCAGCAAGCTGCGCGGTAACAGGCGTTTTTGCGCCTCCGCACTTAAGGCCTCGATAGGGCGTGCATAGTCCCGAGTATCTTCAGGCAAAATACTGTTCGATTGATTGCGTGGCAATAGGTCAATTTCAAACAGGGCCCGCTCACGGTGATTGTCCCGCGCCTTGATGCCCATAAGCGCCATGGCCCACAGCATCAAAATAAAGCAGGCCTCCTGCTCTAGATCTTTAACGATAATATAAGCGCTCCGCTCCGGCACATAACTGGGGTCAGCATTGATCAGCTCTGCTTGAACCTCTAAAAGGCTGTTGGCGTTGGGCCGAATTACGGCGACGTAAATCGCGTGAACCAATAAAATGGCCACAATGAGAGACATCAATTGATAGACAAAATCTGAGCTAAATTGTTTCATAAAAAATTTACGGCCTTAAATATTGTTTGGAAAGGGCACGGCATTATCGGCGCTAATCGCCTCACTGGGCTGAAAGGCCTCAAAAGCGCGGCTCAAGCCGGGCGCTGTCAGTGCAGCATCGTCAAGCACCGGCTGCTGCGCGGCGTCCAGCGTGCTGGGTTGGTTGGACGTGGGAAGTGCAGCCGGTGGTGCTTGTAAGGTGGTACCGACAACCGGCGCTGCGCTGAGATCCTGGTTGGCAAGGTTTGTCTCAGCGGCGCGTGCCGCGACAGCGAGACACGTCAGAAGAATGCTTAGAGCAAATAGCACTGCGGATTTGGCGCGCATGGCAAAGGCCTGAAACAGAGTGACTTTAAGCTTATCAGACCTCATCGACATCGCCATCACTCGACCGCGTCGACGGCGACACTTTTCGCCAGTCGGAAGCCGACATCTTGCCGGCCTTCAAGGCCTGAATCCCGATAGGCCCAACGCAAGGTGCTAAAACTGCCGGATAGAAAACTCGACCCACGGATAACGCGAACAGCGCCCTTGCTAGGACCCGTCCAATCGGTCGCGGTGGTGGGCAGGCGGGCGGTGCTAAACCGGTCATGCATCCACTCAGCAACATTTCCGGTTAGATCAAACAGGCCCAAGGGATTAGCTTTAAAATGTCCTGCTGGCGCTGGACCTCGAAAGCGATCCCTAAAGTTGGGGATGATGTTGGGGGCAAAGCCTGTCGCGGTTTCATCGGCTAAATTGGCGAAATCGTTTGGCGGAGGTAGGTCATCCCCCCAAGCGAAGCGGGAACGACTGATAATGGCCCCTTGTGCGCCGGCCGCAATATCGGCATACCGGCCGGCTCGAGACCACTCAGCTTCAGTTGGCAAACGATAACCCAACGTTCTCGGCGTGATTAGCTCATAACCCCCGTTAACCGATGCATAGGCCCGAGGCAGTCCCGTTTGGTCACTCAGCCAGTTGCAAAAGGCTACTGCCTGATTCCAGCTGACGCCAACGACCGGTCGCGCCTGCGCCGTGAGTAGGGTGCGTCCTAAAACGCCTGGGTTATGGTTGGCATCGAAAGCCTGGTACTGGGCATTGGTGACCTCCGTCGTGCCCAAATAGTAAGGCTCAGTGATCGTGATTAAGCGCTGAATTTCATTGCTGCGACCACCGCGGTCTCGGCGGGCTGCGCCCAGCTCGATTGTTGCCGGCAGAATGCGCTGCAAGCGATAACCGCCTTTGACCTCAAGGGTTTCTGGAATTTGCGCAAGTGCTGCTTCTGCAACCGTTGGCAGGTTGATACTCAGCGTTTTTGGGAAATCAGCGTCGGGGGTGATGGTCTGCGTGATCGAAGCGAAGCCGTCCTGACTAATTTCAATGGTTTGGGGTGTTGTGGGCAGCCGCATCATCGAATTTTTGGTATTTTTTAGGATTCCGTTGATGCGTATCTTTGCCTGCTTCGGGGCAATATCGAAGGTTACTGATCCCAATCGGGGTACCAAAGTGAGGTTTACAGTAACGGCTTCAGTGGGCTCAAGTCGGAGTGATCGGGCCACGGGCTCAAAGCCAGACTTGCTAATTAGAAAGTCATAATTTCGGTTCGGCGACAACGAGTGCTGTAACGGGGTGACCCCAAGATAAACACCATTTGCCGTGACCAAAGCGCCGGCGGGTCTGCTGTTTAGGCTGACCTCGCCGTTCGCAGGGACCAGGGTGATCTCTGGCGACGTGGTGGCCGTGCCGCGTTCGACCGTTAAATCAAGGCGCTGAGATTGATAACCTGCTTTTGAGATTAGAACCGATTGCGCACCCTCTAACAGCCTTACCGTCATGGGCAACAGTCCGAGGTCTTCCCCATCCGCGATAAGGCGCGCCCCGGCGGGTTGGCTGGAAAAGCTCACCGTACCCCAGGCTGGCTCCAAATCCAGCGCCAAATCCTGAGATTGATCCAAACCTAGAATATCCACTGTGATTTGTAAGGGGACATACCAATCGGCACTAATGGACACGAGGTGTTCGCCAGCGCTGAGGTTTGAGGCAGTCAGCGGAGTGGTACCATAAGGCTCGCCATCGATTTCGACCTCGGCGGGTATTTCGCCACTGGTAAGGCGAAGATGCCCAGGCAATTTTTCGAAGACCAGGGCAAAGCGTTGATCGGCATCGGATAATATCGTCAGACGAGTGTCGATAGGGAAGTAGCCTTTGGCGTCGGCTTGAACATTGAGATCGCCTGGACGGACCAGATAGCGCTCGCCCAGCGGTAGGGTTAACCAACCTGAGACGGATTCGGTTTGAGCTGGGGGCGTGAAGGTGATCAAAACGGCTTTGGCGGTAAACAGGTGCCAAGCGGTTATTCCGATTAAAGCGGCGATCACAAGGGTCGCCAGGCGCCTCGGGCTGAGTCGTCTGTTTTTGACGCCAGCTTGTTGTTTTGGTGCCTCGAAGGGCGTGGGCTCTAGGGTCTCTTGAATAGAATCAGTTGGCGACATTAGATTGGCTCTTCGCAAACGACGGTTAGCATCCGATTGGGCGTATCGGTCGACAGGGTCAGTTCGTGACGTACATCTTTGTAACCGGCCCTTGATCCGACGACGACATAACGCCCTGGAAACAGGGTCAGGCTGGTTTCCGTTATTTGGCCCAGGCGGCCGTCCTCGCCTAACCGCAGGACTGTGATGGTGGTTTGCGCATCCGAGGTCAGCGTTAGCGTTAGCTCGCGACGGGCGTGGGATAGGATGCGGGTTAGAACGGGTAGGCGCGCTTGCAGATCACCAACAGGAGGGGGTAATTGACTGATCGTGATCGCAAGGGCTCTGGCTTGATTGAGTTCGGCATCACTCTGCAGTCTTGCTGGATCTTCTAGGATCTGTGTCAATGCCGTGGCCAGCTCGATCCGTGCGTTTATGGCTTCGATCCGGGCCATGAGATCGTTCAAGTTGGGCGCCAGACTGCGGGCAGTCTCATAGACCGTTTTCGCTTCGCGCCAGCGGCCGGCGGTTTCTGCTTTTTGAGCATCAATAAAGAGGCTTTGGATCTGTTGTTTGAGCTGCGCCTGGCGAACCTGTTCTAGACCGTCTCGGGCGGCGCTTGCCTTCGGGTCAATTCTGGCTGCTCGCTCGAATGCTCTGATTGCCACATCATAGGATTCTTCAGCAAGGGCCGTAAATCCAAGCGACATGCTGCTTTGAAACTGCTGTTGAACGACGGTTTGTTGAATCCTTGCATAAGCTATTTGGGAAGGCGTCCAGGCTGGGAACAAAGCCGCCGCCTCGCGTAATATGCTCTCGGCATTCTCGAGTTGGCCACCACGCTCTGCAATGTCGGCTTCACTCATGAGCGCTGAGATTGTCGGGATTTTTTGAACGGCTTGCCAGGTCGCTTGGACCTCGGTCACCTGCGGATTTAATTGGGCTGCAATTTCCCAGAATTTGAGAGCGAGGGCGCCGTTTCCTTCCAACAACGCTTGTTGAGCCTGGACACGGTTTTCGACGCGACGATCGGGCAGCGCCACCTCAAGGGCGGTAACAGTGGCCAGTAGCTGTGTGTAAAGCGCTAGTGCGGCTTGCGGCTCTCCTGCGCGATAGGCGTCATCAGCCGCCATCGCCTCTTGGTTGATTTGAGCAAGGGCGGTTGGGTCCCAAAGTGCAAGGCCCAAATCCTCCAGGGCGATCAATTTTCGGAGAAACGTTTCAGCAAGTGCCGCGGCCTGCTCTGCAATGATCTTGGCTTTGGCGCTGGCAATCGGAGCCTGCGTCGTGACAACCGCTGGAGCGGATGCAGCGGTTGGGATTGTATCGATCTGGGTTTGGCGGGTGTTCTGTGAGCCGACTAAATCGGGCAGAACCCAAAAGACAAAGCCGGCAAGAATGGTGAGAGCAAAACCGATTAAAAGCGTTTTAGGCTCCCAGCCGGATGTGGGAGGCCGTGTGCTTGGCGCGGGATCACCGGGTGCTACCGGTGATCCCGGCAAGATTACTGATGCTGATGCTGATGCTGATGCCGCTGACGTTGCGGGGGTTGCGATCTCAAAGGTTGTCGCCTCTAACGGACCCGTCCCGACCACGCCAGATGCTGCGTCTGCGTCACTTTCATCAATGAGAACCAAGAGGTCGCCAAAGGTTCGGGTCGTACCTTGCTGCACCGCAGAAATCAGGGGCGTTAGACCCGCAGGCAGCGGTGGTTGCGCCTGCAATACGTCAAGACCCTGCCAGGGAGCGTCGGTATAAAGCTGATAAGCCCATTCGCTGAAGTTGATAACCCCCGAGGCATCGGGATTACGGTGTGGCGCCGAGGTCAGCGCCCAGCGAGGCCAGCCCAGATGCTGAACCAGGAAGCCCTGATGATCCGTTTGCGTGAGCCAGGCCAAATCGAACCCAGTTTGATGAAAGCCGAGCGCCTCCGCATAGTCAAGCGCAGCGACCAAACGCCTTAGTTGTGCGGCTGTAGGTGGTTTGGCAATCGGGTCGCTCGCCATTTTCATGAGCGGCGCGTCAACAAGATAAGCTGCGTGAGCATCTGTCCAGAACCCTAAGTGTGCTTGGATATCGGGGTGGCTCAGCTTTTTCAGTCGGTCACTGATGGCCGCAAGGGTTGCCAGGTTGCCAGCTAAGAGGGGCACGGCCGTTACAAATACTTCGCTAGTCGTGGTTAGATCCATCGCCCGAAAGCGTGGATGCTGGACCGAAGGTGTTGGCACGACATCAATAACGCTGAATGTTTCAGCGAGCAGCGTTCCGGGTTGGATCGATGTCAGCATGGTTTAATCATCGAGCCTGAGGGGTTAGGGGTTGTTGGCTCAGGCCGCGTTCTGCTTGGTAAAGTGTTCGCAACATAGATCGCCATTGCGCGTACTGTTGTTCAGCGCTACCGGTTAGTTCAACGGTTGCGCCCTCGATATCCAAGACATTCGGCGTGATCTCGCGGCCCAGAGATTGGGTGAGTTCTTGCAGCGCTTGTTCGTGAATCTCGGTTTGCTTGCGCCGGTCTAGCCCCCCTTTTACAGCGGCGATACCGCCAACTACGGCGCCGGCTGCAGCGGCATCAGCGGCCCAGGTGTTGCTCTTAGAGCCCGCATAGATCCCGCCGGCAATAAGTGCGGCCCCCGTTAAGAGCCGATTGCGGGACTGCTTGTTCAGTTGCCGCAGTCTAACCGCCTCGTCATAGGTGGCGTAGCGCCATTCGTCGTAGGACGGCTTAATATCTCGGTAGAATTTAAAGTAATAGTCATCCAAGGTGTCGACCAAAAGGTCATCCTGTGTCTGAATTTTAGCAACCCGTTGCAGGATAGTATCGTTGTCCGCGGGTGCTTGGGCAATCGATGTCGTGCCGTCTCGATTTTCGATGAGATAACTGGCAAAGGCATCGGGCGCCAGATCCGCGGCAAACGCTAGTTGAGCGATTTGTTTAATATTGCTGATCTCACTGACCGCGCGAGTCTGGTACTGCTGGACTAAATCATTGGCAATGTTGTTATAAAGGTCTTGGAAGGGATCTTCTTTAACTGATTGGTAGGCGTACTTGCTGGCGGTGTCTTCATAGGTTTGTGTGAGCCAAGTGCGTCCGCTTGCATCGGTTGCCGTGACCAAAACGGTTAGGCGTTCTCCATCGGATGCTAAAATTTTCCCCGAAACCAGCAATGGGTGATGGCGTGCTGCGCTGGGAACCACGCGAACAATGCCCCAGTTGCCAGTTCGTTCCAGTGTATCTTTCAAATGAAAGGCGAGATAGCGTGATTCGGCTCGGCGCACCTCGGCCGACACTGGGATGTCGTCGCCTCCAGACTCAGGCAGTGTCTCTAGGTTGGGTGCAAACGGCAATATCATGACGTCGACGCGCTCTGCATCCGAGATCACCGTTTGCAGTTGCACGGGTGGTTTCGAATTTGCCGTAATGACTTGGGTTGTCGTGCAGCCCATTAGGGTCATGAATGTCGTGATAAGCAATAGCTGAGCGAGGGTTGTTAGAGCGCTTTGCGTGCGGGATTTAGTCACAGGTTAAAGTCCTTGCTTATACCGTTTATATTCGTCCCAGAGTTTTTCCCTCAGTGCGGGATCTTGTTCGGCTGCGGCGGCCTCCCGCAATTGTTTTGCAACAATGTCATCGCCTTGAGGGCTGGGAATATCTTCTGGAATCGGTGCGGGGCCAGCAGATTGCTGTTGGGTCCTGCCGGGCGCGCGGCCTCTGGGCGGCGCTGCGGTTCTTGCAGTTGCCTCGCCTTGGGCAGCATCAGCTTCATTTAGAGGGATGGCTGGATCAGCCTGAGCTAAGCCTTCAGCCAAATCAACCATTGAAGGTCCGCCCGCGGCTTCCGTTGCGCTGCCCGCTAATTCGGCAGCGACTGCATTGCGAGCATCCTGAATATCGGTTTCAAAGACAACAATCGAGCGCTCAAGCTCGGCATCGAGTTCAGCGATGCGCTGATCTCCGGCTGTCTGGGTCGCGCGTCCGGAGAGCGTCGGTAATGGCGCGCGGCTGTCGGTTGCAAGCGTCGCATCAGAGAGGGCCTCATTGGCCAAAATAACCAGACGAGCCGCATCGCTGACCCGTTCACCGTCGACGCCATTCGTCTCCAATTGGTTGAGCTGTTGTTCAAGAATTAAAATAGCAATACTAGCCTCACTGAGGGCTGAATCGAGTGCGTCGCTGCCTGCTTCGCCGCTTGTACCACTGGTCGCGCTTTGGCTGAGTAACTCGCCGGCGTTGGTCAGCGTTATGCCGGCGCGGGTCAGTGCTTCAGCAAGGGCTTGCAGGTCGGCTCCGAGATCATCTGCATCTATGTTTGTGGTCTCCGCCGCGGGGTCATCATTGCCAATCTGAGCAGTCGAAGACGTTTGCTCGCGCTCTGCACGCTCATCGCTTGATGCGGTTTGCGCACTGTTGCTCGAGGCGGCTTGGTCCCCGGATGGTGCAGTGTCGCTCGATTGGCTGCCGGTGTCGTCAGAGGCTTCGGCGAGCGACTCGTCAAAGCGTTCGCCGTCGGAGTTGGTATTTTCCAGCGGCTCCGGTAACAGAGGATCCCAAGGTTCGGACGGTGCGCTTGATCCTGCTTGGGCGTCATCGCCAGCACTGTCGCCGTTCTCGGACCCAACCGAATTACCCGCGGCACTGGATAAGGCCTTCCCGACCTCCGCCAATTTTTTACCGGCGGCACCGGCTTGGTCTTCAGCTGGGTCTGCGGAGTCATTTTCTGCGCCAGCGCGCTCAGCTTCACTCGCCGATGACGGGCTTGGCATGCTGGGCGAACTGGATGATGACGGGCTTGGCATGCTGGGCGAACTGGGTGATGACGGGCTTGGCATGCTGGGCGAGCTGGGTGATGACGGGCTTGGCATGCTGGGCGGGCTGGATGATGACGGGCTTGGCATGCTCGGTGAGCTAGGCGTTGAAGGGCTCGGCGTGCTGGGCGAGCTGGGTGATGATGGGCTTGGCAAGCTGGGCGAACTGGGCGTTGAAGGACTCGGCATGCTGGGCGAACTAGGCGATGACGGGCTTGGCATGCTGGGCGGCGATGACGGCGGGGGATTCGGTGATTGACACCCGCTGATCAGAATAAGGCCAATGAGTGTCAGTAATGCAAGGCGCATGCCGGGCTCCATGATGAATTGCCAATTCTGCTGAATTAAAGCTGAATTTAAACTGAATTACGATGATTGTCGTAGTTTTGGATGAGTCGACAGTCGTTTTGAAGCAGCAAGCCTCTTACGCTTTCGCGGATAGACTCTGGCAAGACGGCGTCCGGTGCAGCGTTTGCTTTCTGGAGTAAGGCTCACTAAATTGATGGTAGAGCTTGGCGTTGGTGGATTGAGGTTCGGCAGGGCGAGGTGAGATCTAAGGGTAAGGTTGGCGCAATAACATCTTTTGCGTTGCATGAGGACCGCTAGTAGATAGGCATGAACAGGATGAAAAGTAATCGATTAAGAGCGTGGTTAAGGGCCTGTGCCTTGAGTTTTCTGTGCGCCTTGCTATCGAGCTGCACACATACTCTGACGGTAACGGGGCGGATCCCGACGCCTCTGATCGAGCCGTTACCGGTCTCAATAGGGTTCATTAGGCCTGTCGAATTTAGCACCCACATCCACCGGGACAAATTGCCGAGAGGCGGCGGGGATTGGACGATAGAACTAGGTGCACTGCAGAATGCGTTTTTCGAGACGCTATTCGACGCCCTATTTCAAGGGGTTCAGCCAATGGAAACCCCGGGCTGCGGTGCTGGCGATCAAGGGCTCGGAGTCGGCGCGCGTTGTCCCGATGGGTTTGTGCGGTTATCCCTCCTCGAATACGCGTTTCTGCCGCCTGAGTTATCGGGATTGCAATTTTTCTCTGCGTCGACAAAGTATCAGTTAGAGCTGATGGACGCTGGTGGGAGGGTTCTGGATTCTTGGGTGGTGGTGGGTTATGGCAAAAATGAGGGCGGCGGATTTCAATCAACCGACGCGCTCAACGCAGCGACGGTCGAAGCAATACGGGACGCCGGTGCTCGAATGGCGCTCGAGTGGCCGAAGCAGGGCAATGTGCGGACTTGGTTGGATATAATTGGAGTCAAGAATGACCCAAAACCGATTATGTAAAACGCGGTTGATTTGGAGCTGCGCATGGAGACTGCTCCGTACGGTCAGGCCTATCCGAAAGGACGGCGTCGAGGCGTCAAGCTGGAAACTCGCATCAAGGCGTTTTGCACCTGCTGGCTTGCGTGTTCGCCATCTTGTTGCGGTCATTGTGGTACTGCAGCTCGGTGGCTGTGCCACAACCCGAGTTGAGCAGTCCCGACAAAGCAACGCCGTACTCGGCACTGGCGAGGCAATGGTGATTCTTGGACGATCAACGTACAACGATCGTGAAACCGAAGAAAGTTTTACCGAGTGTCTGGCCGATATTTTACGTCAAGGTAGTAATCCGATTCGGCTAGTCTCCGAAGATCAGTTCAAGGATGATTTGTATCCCTGGTTTGAATCGCGCACGGCGCCGACGAATGCGAACGAGCTAGGTCGCCTGTTTGCAGAGGCCGGGGTTCAAGCCCAGATAGATCAATCGAGCATTCGCTACTTAGCGTGGATCGAGGGCGACACGGTGACGATCGATAAAGGCGGTTCGATGAGTTGCGCGGTCAGTACGTTTGGCGGCGGTTGTTTCGGCATGAGTTACTGGGAGCAAGATGCGTCCTATGAGGCATCTATTTGGGACTTGAAGAATTTGAGTGCCTCTGGGCAAATTAGTGCAGACGCGAATGGCACCAGTTACTTGGCGGGGCTTGTTTTGCCTATTCCAATCCTGGCTCGGCCCGGGAATGCGGCGTGCAAGGGTCTTGCGGCGCAACTGCGGGTGTTTGTTACAGGGATCGAAGACTAGGGCACGGAGGGTGGGAAAAGAGGGAGGGTGAAGTCAGTCAGTCTATCAGCTGAAAACGCATGAAACGTCAGCCGTCAGCGGATCGGTCAGCCGGTGAGGGATCGACGGGATCTGCATCAGCAGGGGCGGGCTGCGTCAGGGTTTTGGCGGGCCTAGGAAGGAATTCCTGGCGTAGAGCGAAGTCAACTTCCTCGGGGACGCCATTGCGCAACGCCGGGCGATAGCGGCTATTCAAAGCGTTGGTACGGGTCCATCGCACCTCTCGATTCGGGACGTTTTCGCGCAATACTTTGATGCGCTTGACTCTGCCCTTGGTCGAGATGGTAAAGCCTAATTCCACGGCATAGGCTATCGTGGGCGTCTCTGGGTCGGGATCGATGTCAGAACCGAAATAAATGGGTTCATACGCGTCCGGCCAGAGTAGGACGGGATCGGTGAGGATCGTAGCTTGGGCCGGGAGGCTTTGGGTCGTTGACTCGATTGACGGCGTGCCCTTGGCCATCACCGACGCGACCTCATCACTGGCTGGCGCGGGATTGATGGCGAGCCAAGCCGATCGGTAGGCTGCGACGGCTTTTTCGTTACCGGTCAGAATATAACCATCGGCTAAGGCGAGCCACGCATCCCTTAGGGACTCGGCCTTGACCACGGGCTGATTCTGAATGACCGTTAGGATTTGCGTTAAGGCTTGCTCTTTCAATCGGTTACTGCGGCCTCGCCAGCTGTAAACCCGAGCCTTTGTCTCCAGGGCATCGATCAATTTGACTGAATAGGGTCCCTCGGCTGCGGTAATTTCTAAAATTGCTTGATCGAGAAGGTCGACCGAATCCGTAAACAAGGTTTGTCGTAAAAGACGATCAAGGTCCTCGGCAAAAAGCGAAATGGTGTTAGCGCGTTGTCCGAGATATGCCGCAATGCCGATTTTAATTTCGCTGAGCGCTGGACTGCCGGCCGGCAGGACTTGTTCGGCAATACTGAGCACGTAGCGCTGTGCAATGTCGGCCGCATCGGTCTGATCGGTGCTGAGGTAGACACGCGTGAGCCAGTTAAGGTTGGGTGTTTGTTCAGCCGCAAACAAGCCATGGCTGCGGTGCTGAATATTTTGGCTCCACCGAAAATGATCCTCCGCAGTGTCATAGTCTTCGCGTAAAAACCCATTGATTCCAATGGCGGATAGCAGTCTAGGTAATCGAGGATCGAATAAGCTTTGGTTTTGATTGAAATGCGAGAGTGCTGCGCGCAAGGACTGGTCGCCTGCTGTCAGATCACCTGCATAAGTTTGCAGCATACCGACATTGGCGAGTTGCTTGGCGAGATAAATAGGGTCTCTGGGATTATCACTGGCAAGGCTTGCCTTTAGATCTGCAGCAATAGTTTGGGCTTGGTCTTGGGAGAGCCTAGACGTCGTGCTCGACGCCGCTTCACTGGACTCATTTTGTAAGAACGTGAGGTCATCGGTATTGTAAAGTAGGGTGAGGATCGAGGCCGGGGCTGCTGAGGCGCAGCTTGCGCTGAGGACAAGTAGGGTTAAAAGAATCCGGGGCATGCTCAAGCCTCCGCCCCCGTTTGGCTGTCAGGCGATTTAAAGCGCTGCACGAAGGGCAGGTCTAGCGTCTCGACGGGCAATCCACCGTGAATAGCCGGTTTAAATCGGGCAACTTTGAAGACCTGTTTCATGAGTTCTCTAACTTGCCGCGGGTAGCGATCCTCAAAGCGGATATTAGTGGGTTTGCCCGCTGCCGTGATGTCCACCGTCATCTCCACTTCTAGGGCTTCTAGGCGTGCTAAGTTTCGATATCGCGTTGGCAGAGCCTTTCTGAGTTGCTTAAGATTGAAGCGAAAAGGCGCGCCGATCACAGGCTCAAAATGATCGGTATAGCCGCCGAATTCCGATTGTGCCGCCTCTGCAATCGGAAGGAAGTCTTCGTTCAATGCAACGGTAAAGGTTTGAGGGGCTTCAGACCAAAGCGCCTCATCGGGATAACCGCCAGCTAAGATTCTTCGCCGGCGTAATTCTTGTCTGAGCTTCATTTCACCAATGTTACTGGGCTCGAGGTTGTTATATCGACGCAAGCCTGAAATCAATTCGGGTGTTTGGCGGGTCTTTGCGTGTTGCTGCACGTAGTAATCCGCGGCGAGGCTTGCTTGGCCATCGAGGATCAGCAAATCACCGACCTTTCGTTCAAATTGTGCGATGAGGTCGGGCGGCAAATTGTGTGTCTTAGCAAGCCCGAGCAGCTCAATGGCATCATCACTATGACAGCATTGTGCCGAAAACAATTCAACGTCTAATCGAAGTAACGCGCGCTCTGGTTCAAAGGATTCGCGTGCTAACTCGGTCTTAAGCGATGCGCTCAATAACCGCCTAGCCGCGTCAAATTGACCTGAGGAAAGATACCAGCGGGCTAAGGCAATTTCTGCTTGGGCTTGCGTTTCAATCGATGTGCTCCGTTGCCCCAAGAAATGATTGAGTTCTTTAAATCGGTTTGCTTGGCGATAGTCTTTTTGTTCGACGTGGGTACGGGCTAGCTGGTCCAAAATCGGCCCTTGTTGCTCGGTGACTACGCCATGCTCTCGGTGCAGCGCGTGCTGAGCTTGGAGCAGTAAATCTTGAGCAACCGCCCAGCTTTGATTGGCCATTGCCTCGATCGCTTTGGCTTGCAGCGCATCCGCCTTTGATAAAGTGGGTGGCGCTGCATTGGCAGTAGCATCTGGCGGCGTCTGCGCCAGAACGCCAGCTGAAACAATGATCGCGCTTAAACCGGCCATGATGGCTCTGCTAGCCAAATCGGTGACGATCGCTTGGAGACTCTGCAGCCATTGAGTTTGGGCCATAAGACGGGGACACTTTTTTGTTTTCATTGCTTCAGTCTAGGTTTAAACGGGGTTGCGGCGCAATTCGTTCAGTTGATTTTCAGGTTGGGTGCTGAATAATGCCTTTTAAAGATTGAGCGGATGTCATTGTGTTGAAAAAAATCATCGGTTTACTATTTGGCTTGCTCTTTGTCGAACCGAGTCTTGGTGCGCCTGGAAATGGCGCAGACTTGATTCGGGAAGTGCCAGTTCGCCTAACGAGTCGTATTATTGCTGAAAGCCAAACGGCAAAGGCAACGGATGAACCCGGGTTGGATACCACCGAAAGTTCTGTGGGTGAACGTAAACAACCTACGGATTCTGATCGCGCCGTAGGTGAACGTGACAGCCCGGACGCAGCTGAGGTAATCGGGGACGCGGCAAAGGTTAAATTATCCAAAAGCGAAGCTCGGAAACAGCAAGAGTGCCAGATGGCGAATGCAGCCATGACGGCGGTCGGTGTGACTCAAAACGCGTCATTGCAGGCCTATGTCCGCGGGGTGGGTCAGCGCTTAGTGGATGTTGCCGAACCTGGCGAGCAAACCTTTTCCTTTGACGTGCTTGAGACGCCCCAAATTCAAGCTGCGACCAATGCTTGCGGGAATATCTTCATCAGCACGGGTCTCATGATGCATCTTAATTCGGAAGCCGAACTGGCTGCGGTGCTCGGACATGAAATCATGCATGTATTAAAAGCGCATGACAAACGTAGGAAGCGCCGAGAGCTCTTGAAAGGGGCGCTTGGATCGGCTTCTGCCATGGTATTGGGAGGCAGCAGTTATTCTCGCAATGAAATCAACCGCTCGATGAGAACGGCGACCGATCTAGCCTTCACTCAGTACGATCAGAATCAGGAATTTGAGGCGGATAATTTTGGTGCGGAAATTATGGCCAAAGCTGGTTATTCACCAGAAAGCGTGGTTCAGGTCATGGCGATGTTTAAAGCATTGGAGTCGGTTGAGTTTAAACAAGCCAGAGCTGAGGGCCGCTCGAATGCGCTGTTTCGCAGTTTTGTGACGTCGCACCCGCCCACCCCAGAACGCTATGACAGGGCCGTCAACAAGGCGCGGGCATTAAATGCTGAGACCAACGAGTACCGTGCAGGCGATGAATTTCTCGAGCAGATTGATGGCGTGCCTTACGGGCTTACGCGCGCAACCGGCGTGCTGCGGGGTAATCGTTTTTATCATGCCCGGCTTGGCATCACTTTGGCTCTACCCGAGGGCTGGCGGCAAAAGCAGGTGCCGAGCGGCGTGCTGTTTGAGTCTGCAAGTGGTGATGCAGCGTTTGAACTGAGTACGGCTCGACTGAGAAAAGGCCTTACTCCTGAGCGCTTAGTGAACGAGGGGCTCGGATTTAAAATTATAGAAGGGCGTGATCTCACCATTGATGGGATGCCCGCCTACATTGCAACGGCGAGCCGCGCGCAAACCGTCTTTGGGGAGCGGCCGATTCGATTGGTTGTCGTCTTTGATCAACGCCGGGGGCTCGCCTTTGTTGGCCGGGGTTCGGGAAAGTTTGATCTCAAAAAGTTGGCGGATGACGGAGCGTTTATCAAAATTGGCTTCAGTCTCGCGCGGATGAAGAAAGTCGACTTCGAGGCCGCGAAACCGTTGCAGCTCAAAGTGGTTCGAGCAAGCCCTGGCACCACGATGGAGAGCCTTGCGGCCCAGTCCGATTTGCCGAATTACCCTGAAGATGAACTTCGGGTCATTAATGGCTTGTACCCTAAGGGCGAGCCTGAGCCCGGACAACTGATCAAGATCATTGATTAACGAAAAAGCGTGATCAGGGTCGAGTGTGATGCGATCTGTTGCGCCTCGCTAATGCCTTGGATGCGGCCTCGGGCAATCAAATAGTTTACCCCCAGGTCTTCCGAATATCGCGCCAGCGTATCTTGAACATACTTGGCAGAGCCCACGATGAAGGCGGGCTGATCAGGATGATCTTGGGACGATCCGCGACGGCCTTCCTGTCCCAATTTTTCGCTAACGGCAGCCGCCAACGCGGCATCTTCTGTGATAAAAATCGTCCGCATAACGGGCACAACTTCGGGCTGCACTTGATCTGCCGCTTTGAGCGCGGCCCGATACTGCGCAAGGTTTTGGGAAAGCTCAGCAAAGGTTTCCATGGGCGAGGCAAGGTAGGGGCAGCCAAACGCTGCCGCTTGCTTTAACGCCAGAGGCCCAAAGGCTGCGATCCAGAGCCTCGGATAGGGGCTTTGATGAGGCCTCGGGGAAAGGTACAGCGCACGATCATCTTTTTGATGAATCGGGTCCCCGGCCCAAATTGACAGCATGCGCGTCAGGGATTGCTTGAATAACGCGCGTTTTTGGCGGGGATCTACCTCGAAAACGTCGAATAAATCTTCACTGAATCCGCGTCCCAGGCCCAGAATGAGACGGCCTTGGGCGATCTGGTCTAGCATGGCGACCTCTTCCGCGACGCTCACCGGGTGCCGGATGGGCAGAACGAGCGACGTGGTGCCGAGGTCAATGGTGTGGGTTCGAGCCGCGGCTGCCGCCAGTAAAATCAGCGGCGCGCTGAGCGCAGCGGGGCCTGCAAAATGATTTTCGGGCAACCAAAAGCCCTCAAAGCCCATGGCCTCGGCCTTTGCAGCTTGGTCGGGAATACGTTGTAAGGCCTCAACACTGCTGAGGTCCCAGGCGGTGACAGCAAGTTTCACGCTATACCCATGTTATCGATTGAGCTTCACTCTAACGTGGGGGTGTCATGAAAACCACCGCAGGCTGTGGCAGAATGTCGCCTCGATGATAATGAGTGTGATGTATGAATCCCCTTACTCCTGTTTTAGTTGGCGTTAGTCAGATCCTCGAACGCGGCTTTGAGCCTGATGCGGTTAGAGAACCTATTGATCTGATGCTCACAGCGGCGAAAGCGGCTGCCGAGGACAGTCAGTCCTTAGATATTTTGTCCGCCATCGATAGTGTTCGAGTGGTTCGGGGCATTTGGCGTTACAAGCAACCTGCGGGGTATCTTGCCGAGGCCTTAGGCCTTGATAAGCCCGAACTGGTCGGCACGCCCTTTGGTGGTAACTCGGTACAGGCATTAGTGAGTCAAACTGCACTGGATATTTTGGCCGGCGAGATCGAGGTGGCCCTGGTCGTGGGCGCCGAGGTCGGCAACAGCCAAGCCAAGCTTGCAAAGCGGGGGCAGACGATGACCTATCGCGAGACGGAAGGCCCTTACGACAAAATGCTTGGAGAAGAAGTGCCGATGTCTTGTGATGCCGAGAAGGCCCGGGGTGTGGTGGCGCCGATTCAAATGTACCCTATGTTTGAAAATGCCATCCGTCATGCGCGTGGAGAGTCTATTGCAGATCATCGAGATCGAATCGCTGGGCTATGGAGTGGCTTCAGTGCTGTCGCGGCGCAGAATCCTACTGCCTGGATACAAAAAGAGGTCTCCCCAGAGGAAATTAAAACCGCTTCTGCCAGTAACCGCATGGTGAGCTTTCCATATCCAAAACTGATGAACTCGAACAGCGCGGTGGATATGGGCGCGGCGTTGCTCATGACCAGCGTTGAAAAAGCACGGGCGCTGGGTATTCCCGAAAGCCAATGGGTTTACCCCTGGTCGGGTGCAAATGCCCATGACACATATGCGGTTTCTAATCGCGCTAACCTGCATTCGTCTCCTGCGATTCGGCATGCCGGCAACAAAGCCCTGGCACTAGCAGGCGTGACGGTTTCGCAACTAGACCGCGTTGATGTGTATAGCTGTTTCCCATCCGCCGTGCAGGTGGCCGTTGCCGAGTTGGGGCTGGATGACACCAAACCGCTGACGATAACGGGTGGTTTGACCTTCGGTGGGGGACCTTTAAATAATTACGTCATGCACAGTATTGCGAAGATGGTCGAGCTCAGCCGGTTGCATCCGAGCGAAATCGGCCTGATTACCGCCAATGGCGGTTACCTCACCAAGCATGCCTTTGGGGTTTATAGTGGAACCGCCCCAGTTCAAGACTTTCAGTTTGAAGATGTTCAGGATGCGGTGGATGCCGAGCCCACCCGAACGGTCCTGGATGACTATGACGGTCCCGCAACGGTTGAGTCATACACGGTCATGTATGGCGCTGAGGGGCCCAAAATGGGGCATCTCGTCTGTTTAACGCCAGCAGGTGAACGCGTTTGGGCCAATATCGAAGATCCAGCGGAATGGGTTGCTATGACCGAATCCGAAACCTGTGGCCGGGCTGTGATGGTGGATGGCACAGGCGCTGCAAGGTTTGTCTGAGATGAACCCTTTCCTTGCACGCATGGGATACGCGCCGGACGACCGCGTGTTGATTCTGCATATCGATGATATGGGATTTTGTCACGCGGCGAATGCGGCAAGTCTTGCGTGCCTAACGAAAGGGTCTGCCACCTGCGCGTCGGTTTTGGTGAATGGACCTTGGTTTCAAGAGGCTGCTCAGATGGCCAGAGCGAATCCATTGCTGGATTTGGGCGTGCATTTAACGCTCACAGCGGAGTATCCAACTTACCGGTGGCCAGCGCTTAGTAGTCGATCTCCAGAAAGCGGCTTGCTCGATGCTGATGGCTATTTATGGGCGACCCGAGAGGATGCGGTGCGCCATGTAACCGTTGCCGCCGCAGAAGGCGAGATGCGGGCCCAAATTGATGGCGCACTGGCGGCTGGGATCGATGTGACGCATATCGATACCCACATGGGTTCTGTGGTGCATCCAAAGTTTTTAGGCAGTTATCTGCGGCTTGCTCGGGAATATAACGTGCCCGCCTTTTTGCCTAGAATCACCCGGGATCGACTCCAAGCCTTGGGTGAAGGGGATATGGCGGATGAGTTTCTGCAGGTTTTGGCGATGATTGATGCCGATCAAGTGCCAACTCTTGATGAAATCATCATCGAAACGATGGTGCCAAAGACGTCAAAGCATGAATTTTATCGAGAACTCATTGCCGGTGTGCAACCGGGGCTCACTCATTTACTGTTTCATCCGGCGGTTGCAGGTGCGGAGCTCGAAGCCATTGCCGATACCCATGCTTCTCGTCATGCCGACTATGAGGCTTTCTCGGACCGATCCCTACGCGATTTTGCCGAAGACCTAGGCATTCATTTGGTGGGCTATCGGGATCTAAAAGCCCATTTGATCGCTTGATCATTGCGAAAAAACAGGCGCGCTGATGCATAACACTGATATGGCCGACGCGGCATTCAGGCAGCGATTGAGCTGGTCTGAACACGTACTGACGCGCGCTGAGATGGTGCAAGCCCTTGGCACGGGGCAAGCGGGTGATGAACTCGTGAATCCTCATTTCGAGCCCGCGGTGCCGAACGACATCAAAGCCGGTGCGGGGCGATCATCAGTTGCGATTGTGGTTTTGGACCAAGCCGAACCAGTTGTTTTACTGACCAAGCGCAGTGCTAAGATTCGCTTTGGCGGACAATTTTGTTTTCCAGGTGGTCGAGAAGCGCCGGAAGATGAGGGCTTGCGACAAACGGCGCTTCGGGAAACCTTTGAGGAAATTAACGTGCTGCCCAGTGCCTTGACGTTTGTCGGTTGTCTTGGCACCTACTTTACCCACGCCGGCTATCTGATCGAACCCAACGTTTTTATGGCGGATCCTGATTTATCTTATTGGGCGAATCCTGACGAGGTTGCAGAGATCGTTTTAGTGCCGCTGTCTGAGTTGCAAAACAAAAGCAATTATCATTTGGTAAAGCGGGGAGGTGGACGCGCCAATTTCAGTTTCCGGTGGTCGCGTATACAGGTTGGGGGCCCCACCGTGTCACTAATGATTCATTTGATGCACAGCCTTAGCGGTGTGCCGAATCCTCGTGGTCGCAATTCGTGGCGCGACAAATTTTAAAGTTACGCAGGTGCGCCGCTGCTAAAATTAGGCCGGCGACAATGGTGATGGCGCGTTCTGCAGAGGGCGATAAAACTGTGTGCCCAACTAAGCCGGCAAACAATAAAAGGCCGAGCCCGGTGCCGCCTAGCACCAGGATAAGAAGGTCTTTGTGCTGGCGACAACCAATGCCAAGCGCAATTAAACTCACGGGCAGGATGAACCACAATAAAACTAGATGAAAGGTTTGCTCATCTAAGAGCCCGGTTTGCGTGATGGGCGCGATTGTCAGTAGCACTGGCAGGGTCAAACAATGCAATAAGCAGGTCGCCGAAAGGAAGACGCCAATTCGGTCAAGGTAGGGCATTGCAGCGCTGAAGGGTTGTTGTTTCATAAGCGCGCTGTTATACCATAAAAAGCCAGAAGCTCAACCTTCTCGCCGAAAATTATTGCCTTTGAAGTCGTAGTCATCGCTCGAGAATACCGCTAATTTCCAGTTTTACGGAATTGACGCCAAGAAGTGGTTTTGCCGCGCTGCCTGCATCGGTGGCGGTCATCATGACCCCGGGCGCAAATCTGCGTATCTTGACGCCTCACACCCCACACCTTGGCGGGTGGGGGTATTTTGGGAGCTAGATCAGCAATTGCCGCGATCTAATGAGTGTCCTCTAGCGAAACGACAGCGGCTAATGGTTGCGCGGCCTGTAAGTCGACAGCAATACCCGTCATAAAAGACTGATTGCTAAAGGGCTCGAAGCTATCGGGTCCTGAGGGGAGTAGCACGTTGGCATTGGTCCCGGCATGTTTTGCTGCCGTTTTCATCCGCTGGCCTTGGTTCCCCCAGCCGTGGGTCATGGCAACGACGCCCGGCCGAAGCGTCTCATCAAACGCAATACGGGTGGTCAGCGCTCCAAATTTATTGGACAGTCTCACGGTGCTGCCATCCTCAAGTTGCCGAGATTGGGCATCACTCGGATGAATGTACAACGGATTATCCAAATGCTTGGGCCTTTTTAATTGTTCGACGTTATGAAACCAACTGTTGAGCATGTAGTTCGTTCGACGGCTAATGAGCTTGAGTTGACCGATGGCTTCAGTGCTTAAGCTTTTGAAAATTGCTTCGCATCGAACGCGAGCCGCCATCATGGTTTCGGGGCAACAATCCACCAGCCCCGTATCGGTTTGAATCACGGATTCAAATAAGCTTTCCGGTGCTGTCGACTCAAGCACTTTTACCGGTATTAAAGCATCCGATAATGCGCTGATACTGGTGTCTGAGGCGCCCAGCATGTGATCTATACGGGCAAAGGGATCCGGTAACTCGATGTCGTTTTCCGGCTCATTGAGGTAAGCCTGCTCTAGGCGCGCCATGATTTCCCATTCGGGCTTGCGCTCAAAGCCGGGTTCAACAAGCGCCTCGGTGAACTGTACAAAGGGTTTGTGCTGCAGGCCGAGCCCGGCGAGGTTAATGTCCGCCCGCTCAAACATATCGGTTGCTGGGAGGGTGATGTCCGCAAAGTCGCTGGTCGCGCTTGGGTAGATATCAATGACCACCAGGAACTCAAGGTGTTCAAGAGCCGCTTGCATGCGTGCACTATTGCCGATGGACAACAGGGGGTTACCGGAAATGACGATCAGGCCCCGGATGGGGTCGGGATCGTCTAAGATCATGTCAGCCATCAGATTCCCCGGCAAGGATCCTCGCACCGTGCGAAGCTTGCCAAAGCTTGAGTCCTGATAACGCGGTGGCTGCCCACGGGTCGCGCCAGCTTTGGCTGCCGGATAAAACCCATTGGCATAGCGATTACCACCGGTTCTACCAAGATTGCCTGTGACCAAGCTCAACATATACATAAGCCAATAGGCGACTGCGCCTTGCCGGCCCATATTGACCCCCGTCGACATATAGACGGAGGCTTTATCAGCAGCGGCAAAATCGGTTGCCAGAGCTCGAATCTCATGCGCGGTCAAGCCAACCACCGCTGCCACGCGTTCTGCGGGATATTGGGTAACAAAAGCCTCAAGCGCACCTAAGTTTTCCCCATGTGCGCGGGTCACGGCCTGATCAATCAAGCCTTCCTGAAAACAGTGGGCTAGGATTGCGCTTAGTAAATACACGTCTGAATCCGGTTTGACCTGAAGCAGTTCTCCTAACCCAGACACGGATTCGTTTTGCCTGGGGTCTACAAAAATGAGCCGAGCGCCGCGTTTTTTTGCAGCCCGGAGTTCGGCGACGGGATCCGCGATGGAGACAAAACTCATGTGTGAGACGCGCGGGTTCGCACCCAATATGAGCATTAAGTCGGTCTCTTGAATATCCGGCACAGGATGGATGGTGCTGGAGCCAAAGATGGCTTCGGAGGCGGCAAACTTGTTTGCGCAATCCTGAGTGCCGGAACTAAAGTTTCGACGACTGCCGATTGCGCTCACAAAGGAACTGATCGCGGGGCCCGCCGTTGAGTTAAAGGCCAATGGGTTGCCAGAGTAGATCCCAACGGCGTTGCTGCCGTAGCGCGCCTGCAACCCGCGCAGCCGCTCACCAACTGTTGCTGCCGCTGTCCCCCAGGAAATACGTTCGAAGGCGTCCCCATTTTTTTGTAATGGCCAACGCAGCCGGTCGGGATCTTTATGAATATCGAGAACCGCCAACCCTTTGTGGCAGGCAAACCCTTTGGTTACCGGGTGTTCCTTGTCGGGCATGATCGACTTTATTTCGCCGTGTTCAAGGGTTGCGATGAGTCCGCAGCTGGGTTCGCAGACTCGGCAAAAGGTTCTTTTTGTTTCGGGCTGATCCATCGTGATGCTCGTCTATTGGGTTGGCTTCCAACAGTAAAGCCTTTAGCATCGTGCAATTCAAGGCTTTAGGAATTTCAAATGTTTGAAGATCAAGTGGTGGTGGTAACCGGTGGCGCGGGCGTGTTGGGCCAGGCGGTAGTGCAACATTTCTTAAGCCGTGGGGCTGTGGTGATTTCGGTTGATTACAATCAAGCGTTGCTGGATGCGGCCTTCCCAAACCCTGAACCGCGCTGCCATTTAGCGATTTGCGATTTGACGAGCCGCGAGGATTGCGGCGCCTTATCCGAGCGGTTACTGCAAACCCATGGCGCGATAGATGTGTTGTGTAACATAGCGGGCGGCTTTCAAATGGGCGAGACCGTGTTTGAGACGCTCGATGAGACCTGGGATTTCTTGTTTAACCTGAATACGAAGTCGATCATTTATATGACGCAAAAAATCGTGCCAGCGATGGTTGCAGCAGGCCACGGCAAGGTGGTTAACGTGGGCGCCGTTGCGGCAACGCAAGGTCAAGCGCATATGGGGGCATATCTGGCGTCGAAGTCAGCCACTATTCGACTCACTGAAAGTCTCGCTGAGGAAGTCAAGCAAGCAGGTTTGAATGTCAATTGTGTGCTGCCAGCGGTCATCGACACCCCAAGAAACAGATCGGATATGCCCGATGCAGACTTCGGTCAGTGGGTAGCACCCGAGCACCTGGCGGCGGTCATTGGCTTTTTGGCCAGTTCCGAGGCAGTCGCCGTTCACGGTGCGGCAGTCCCAGTTCGAGGACTCGGAGGATGAGTGCGCCGATACGACCCTGGACTCGAGTCGCGACGAAAGTGCTCAACGATTTGAGAATCATGAAGGTTCAGGAGGTTACTGCGATTTCGCCCAAAACGGGCAATGCCCATGGATTTTTCGTATTGGATACAGTGGATTGGGTGAATGTCCTGCCGATTACGTCTGATCAAGAAGTGGTTTTTGTCAGTCAATATCGTCACGGAAGCGACGCCTTATCGCTCGAGATTCCAGGCGGCATGGTTGACCCTGGTGAAGCACCGATCGTTTCAGCGGCCCGAGAATGCCTAGAGGAATCTGGCTTCCGGGCCAGTCATTTAACTTCTTTGGGAGTCCTTAATCCCAATCCGGCGGTGTTTAACAATCAGTTACACACATTTGTCGCTGAGAATGTCGTGATTGAAGGAGACATTCAGAATACGGCGACGGAGCAGACCGAGGTCGTGCTTGTGCCGGTTGCGGAACTGACTAGCTATCTTCTGGATGGCCGGATTGATCATGCCCTCGTGGCAGCAACGCTTTGGCGTTACCTCTATCTGAATCGGCGCTAAGGAAGGCGTCGCGTTGCAATTGGAAAAGCCTGATCAATCAATGATTGGCGCTGACGAAAGTAATCTGTTGCGGCGGGATCTGGTTGTCTGGAGGCCTCCCACGCGGCAAAATTTTTGTACCAGGTAATCAATAGCGCGGTCTCTTGAACGGCCGGCGTTGATTGCCGGAATAAGGCTTTGACCTCTGTGTCAAAATCACCCTCGAAGGTTTCCCAGGCGCGCTGGGACAACGCGATGAGCGGGTCAACCTGGATGCCTGGCAAGGTCCAGAAGCGAAAAACATAGATGCCGGCTTGATCAAAAGTTTGGGTTGGGGTCGGTCGAACGGTCGCACTGAGGTGATGCGCCTGAACGATCTTAAAGCCCTTCGAAATAGGTCCGGGGGTCAAGGTTGGCTGCTTTGTTAACAGTAAGCACTCATCGCTGGCCAGTCCGAACAGTCCTGTGAAGATGCCAATTAGGGCTGTGTCCGTTGCGTTTGGGTTAAACTGAGCTCTTAGAACCTGTAGGTCTTCGACGAGGCTGCGCTCGCCAAGATGCCTGAGTTGACTAACCTGATAGTGGCTCATAAGAGACTCGGCTCGAGTTGTTAAAGGACGCGAACGAGGTTACTGACTCGCCACTTCAAAGGAAAGCTGCTCTAGGTCATTGGCAATAATCACCGCTTGGATATCTTTAATATATGCTGCGCCGCGACTCGAGTAAGCCTGCAAGCCCTCGGCCAGCAAGACGCCCCGCAAGGGCGCGCCCAGTTCTCGCGTGGCTCGGCGTAAGTCTCTTAAGCTTTGGTAGGCGCGGTTAGTGTTGAGATTGTGCAAATAGGCAACGACGCTGTCCTGTGGGTGCTCAAAACGTTTTACCTCGTGGGACCGGCCGACATCCCGCTGGCGGGGCTTTAGCCCGCAACCGGCTTGATAGCACCACATACCAAAATAATTATTAGCCTGGCGAGCAAATCGAGACGTGCCCCAGCCGCTCTCATTGGCAGCTTGCGCCAGCACTAAGGATGCAGGCAGCACATCAACGCGTTGTAGGACTTGAGCAATGAGCTTATCGGTCGGGCCTTTATGCTGAGCAGTTGGCAGTCGATACCGTTTGGCAAGGCGCAGAAGATCGGCTTGTTGCGCGCTGGTTAGGGCTTGCCCTGCGGCATTGATCGCCTCGATTTGCAGCACACCTGCGCGCTCTGCTTGGATGGCTGCATTTGCGTCTAAAACAAATGGCATCAAGTAATCAAAAAAAGTGGATTTTTTCCGCTGCACATCTCGGATGGCGGCGAAGTCCGGACGAGCCGTTTCGAGCATCGAAGCTTGAGACGGAGCTGAATTTGCAATCGAGGTTGCAGGTAACAATACTAACCAGACGAGCACAATCATTTGCATGTTTGAATGCCGATTTTTAAGAGTTGACCGATCATATTCATTATTTCTTCATTATCAAGTCATTTTTTTTCATTATTTGGTTGCTTTTTGAAGAATACTGACTTCGACTCAGCCGAGTAGCATTTACAAATTCATGCCGAGTCTGTTGAATGGGTCGGAGATGGGGAAGGGGTTACGATGGCGGCGAGACAGAAAGTTCTGGTGTTGTACTTGGCGACCTCGGCGTTGGATACGCCCGTGATCGGTTGGGCGAAGTACGATGGTTTTGGTGATAGCCAGCCAATGACGGGTGATGAGGATATACCGCCCTACAAGACTGGAGTCGATGCCCTCCGCGATGGTTGGCGGTTGATCCAAGCGAGTCCGTTGGTCAGCCACGCCTCGGGCGAGGAGTTCCGGACAGATTATTTAAAATACGAATTTTTTTTCGAGCAGTGGCAGTCTATAGAGACTAGGTTGTGATGACCCACTATCAATGCCTTGAGGGCCATGACGCCTATGACGCGCAGCCTTATTGCCATCATTGCCATGGAAGGAGGCAGCAAGCGAGCCCTAGGATGACGCGACAACTGAACACGCCTGGTGCGGGTTCTTGTAATTCGAGTTTGTTGCGCGCGCGTCAATGAGTCGTGATGTCGGTTTGACGACCGTGCAAATGGCAGAATTTGTGGCGCGAGGCGTTTTGGCCTTCGACGGGGTTGTGCCCGAGGCACTGAACGCGCGGTTTCTAGAGCAGCTGCGCGCACCGGTCGGCGATTCAGACAGAACGCTCAGTCAGGCGTATAGCCGGATAACCCGCAATTCCAGTATTCCTAAAATTTCGCCCGGCACCAGCCTCCCAGATTGCTTTCAACCTGGAGACTGTCTGCACGATATTTTAAACTTGGCATCGGTTAAGGGCGTAATCAGAAGCTTGGTTGGAGATGCCCCGGTTTTTGATCATCACTTTTTGCATTTAACCTTAGGCGCTGAGAATGAGCCGCGGCGAACGTCCAGGGCTGTCTCGCAACACAATCATCAAGATTCAACCATCGATCCAAGACAAGCCTTCGACATTCAGCTTTTTTATTTTCCCCAGGCAGTCACCCGCGCAATGGGGGGAACACGCTACATTCCGGGATCTCATTTGCGGCGAGTCAGCGAGGCCGCCATCGCGCGCTATCAAAACATCGTGGGCCAAGAGCATGTCGTTTGCCCGGCAGGTAGTCTTTATGTGTTCCACATGGGTCTTTGGCACGGCGCAGGGCGCAACCAATCAACTGAGGATCGCTATTTATACAAGATTCGGCTTGGGCCCAACGCGCCTCAGGTGCGGCTTTGGAATGACGTTGATCTCGTTACCCAACCAGATTCACCGAGGCCTATTTTCTGGACGGATCCAAGTCATAAGGACCCGGTTGCCGACCATCTGATGGCGCTTGAGCCCTGGTTTGAGGCGGATACCGGTCGGTTAGAGCTCATTAATCGACTCAAACTTTGGCGCTACATCACCGGGGACCCCAAGGCGGATGTCGACTATTGGTTAACTAGAATCGAAAATGAATGGGGCTTGCCGTGATCAATTGCGCAACGCTCTGAGGCGCACCCAGCCGGTTTCAATATGGTCAACGGCCGCGTCATATCCATTCTCGCCCGGAAGAAGTAAGGCACCGGTATCCGGGTCGACAAGGACCTGATGATAGTCCTCGGTTTGATCCATCGCTGCCAAGACAGCGTCTGCTGAATCAAATGCTTGCAGGTTTTGAATCATCCTCAGGGTCGGGGTCATGATCGCCATACTGCCAGCGTCGAATCGACTTAAAATCTCCTTTGGGCTCAACCATTCTGAATCGACTAGTTCACCTTGGTCATGAGACGCATCTTGATCCTCTGGGTGTTTTGCAAGGAAGAACCGAGCATCAAACCGCTTGGGTGAACCTAGCGGTGTGATCCAGCGTGCGACCGGTTTGATTAGCGCCGCGTTAGGGATCAGTTCATGTTCTGATAATAACCTGTTGAAAGAGAGCGTGCCGGCATTTAGTTGGTCTCTGAGATCTGCTTGCTGCGCCAGTGTGAGCGGTGGAGATGCTGGACCGCTTGGATCTGGAAGGGTTAACAAAATACCGGCCTCCTCGAAGCATTCCCGAATCGCGGCGACATAATAGGCGCGATGATCCTCGGGGGACCGCGCGGTAATCGGGCCGGGATAGTCCAGCTCGACTTGACCTGAAACGGGGACCGTCACATCGTCAGGATCCACCGCGCCACCCGGGAACACCCACATGCCACCGGCGAATAGGGTTTTTGCATGACGGCGCATCATTAGAATCTTTAACTCAGGCCGATCGGCAATTAGCAGAACGGTGGCAGCGGCACGGATCGGCACCATCTCTGGGTCGAAGTCAGTCATGGGCCTTGTTATCCTTCGCGGTTTCAAAGTGAGGTGTGGCGCCGATCAAGCGCGCAGTTGCACGACATCTGGGCGTAGCAATCAAAGTCTGTGCCATCATTTAGGCTTCCGCTTTGAAAGGGACGTTTTAGCAGCGGTTGTTTTTTGCTTTGGGAAGAACGGTCCAAGGTACCGGCCTGTATCGCTTTCGGGACATTGGGCGACTTCCGCGGGGGTGCCCTGCGTCAGCACGTTACCACCCGTTGGTCCGCCGGCGGGTCCCAGATCAATGATCCAGTCCGAGGTTCGGATGACATCAAGGTTATGTTCGATCACCACGACGGAGTTGCCCGCATCAATTAAGCGATTTAAAACGCCCAATAATTTTCGAACATCGTCAAAGTGCAAGCCCGTAGTGGGCTCGTCCAGCAGATAAAATGTTTTACCGGTGGCGATTTTTGACAGCTCCCTCGCTAATTTGATGCGTTGCGCCTCGCCGCCGGACAAAGTAGAAGAGGGCTGGCCCAGGGCAAGGTAATCAAGCCCAACGTCTACCAAAAGTTGCAATTGATTCACGATCTTTGGATGTTCTGAAAAATGCAGGACCGCTTCGGCAACAGTCAATCTCAGGACGTCAGCAATGGATTTTCCTTTGTACTGCACCTCGAGAGTTGCCACGTTGAATCGACTGCCATCGCAGGCTTCGCACTTGACGTAAACATCCGATAAGAAGTGCATCTCGATTTTACGCACGCCGTCACCCTGACAGGATTCACACCGTCCGCCTTTGACGTTGAATGAAAATCGGCCCGGGGTGTAGCCACGTACTCTTGATTCGGGTAGCAAGGCGAAGAACTTTCGGATCTCATCGAACACCTTGATATAAGTCACCGGATTGCTGCGCGGTGTACGACCGATGGGTTTTTGATCGATGGCCACGACCTTGTCGAGCTGGTCTAAGCCGGTGACGGCTTTGTGTTTGCCAATTTTTTGTTGGCTGCCATGAAAGTGGCGCGCCATGGCGGGATATAAAATATCATTCACTAAGGTTGATTTGCCTGCCCCTGAAACGCCTGTGACGGCGACCAGCATCCCTAGCGGAAAGGCGACCGATAAATCTTTCAAATTATTTTCTTTCGCGCCAGTAACTAAGACTTCGCCCGACGGAGTTCTGGGCTCTGCCCGAAGTGGAATGCAAGCGCGACCAGAGAGGTAGTCGCCGGTTAAGGAGGCGCGGTTTTTGAGTAAGGTCTTTGGGGTGCCGGCGTGAATCACACTGCCGCCTTGGGTGCCCGCACCGGGACCAAAATCAATAACATAGTCAGCCGCCCGAATGGTGTCTTCGTCGTGCTCAACGACAATGACGGTGTTACCGATATCGCGCATTTTAATAAGGGTGTTTAAGAGCCGCTCATTGTCTCGTTGATGCAGGCCGATGCTGGGTTCATCCAGAATGTAAATGACCCCGGAAAGCTCTGATCCAACCTGGCTCGCCAGCCGGATTCTTTGGGATTCGCCGCCAGAGAGAGAGGGGCCGAGCCGATTCAGGGATAAGTAGGACAAGCCAACCGCATTCAAAAAGCCAAGGCGGCCTCGGATTTCTTTAAGCAGTTCTACGGCGATCTCTGCATCGGAGCCCTGCAAGGCTATGTGATCGAAAAATTCGAGGGACGCGTCGATGGTCATGGCGGAGATGTCTATCAGGGTTCGACTCGCAACTTTGACGGCCGCTGACTCCTTGCGAAGCCGTTCGCCCTCGCAGACGTCACACGGCGTGTTGGCCAAAAACTGGGCATACCATCGTTTCATACCCTCAGACTTGGTATTCCTAAAACGTCGCATCAGGCGATTGAGAAGCCCTTCATACCGTGAGTTAGTTGTGCCGTGGGAGCCCCAATTGATTTGGTAACGTTTCTCACCCGTGCCGTACAAAATGGTTTTACGTTGGGCTGGCGTGAGCGCTGTCCAAGGTTTTTGAGTGGGTATCTTTAGATGTTGAAACATTTGCTTATGAAAAACTGCCGTCATCGACCGACTGTCTTGATCGATTCGGCCAACCGGCTTCAGCGCGCCGTCACGGAGTGACAAGGTCTCATCTGGAATGACGAGGTCCGGATCAAACGCCACTTGAGTGCCCAACCCGTTACACGCAAGGCACATCCCTTGGGGGCTGTTGAACGAAAAGGATTGGGGCGATAGTGCTGGGAAAGAGATGCCGCAATCCGCGCAAGCGAGATGCTCTGAAAAAATCCGATCGGCGTCTTCAACTTCAACCAACATTGAGCCTTTACCCATGCGTAGGGTTTGTTCAACGCTATCGGTCAATCGATCTTTAATGTCGTCGCGAATGACCAAACGATCGGTAATGAGCTCAACAGTGTGTTTTTTGCGTTTGTCTAAAACGGTTAGGTCCTCAACGCGTTTGATCTCGCCATCGACCCGAAGCCTGACAAAGCCTTGGGCTCGTGCACTGTCAATGACATCACGATGCTCACCTTTGCGGTTCACCAATAATGAGTGCATAAGATTAACCCGTGTTCCCTTTGGGTATTTCAGGAGTTCCAAGACGATTTTTTCAGCCGTTTGGCCAGCCACCGGTTTATGGCATTGGTGGCAGTGCTGCTGTCCGACGCGGGCAAATAAAACTCTGAGGTAGTCCGAGATTTCAGTGATGGTGCCTACGGTCGAACGGGGGTTGCGGCTGGTGGTTTTTTGTTCGATTGAAATGGTGGGCGAGAGCCCGCGAATGGTGTCGTACTTGGGTTTTTCCATTTGACCCAAAAATTGTCTCGCATAGGCAGAGAGTGATTCCACATAGCGCCTTTGGCCCTCGGCGTAGAGCGTATCGAAGGCGAGAGATGATTTTCCAGAGCCCGAAACCCCAGTCAGCACAACCAGCTTGCGTTTTGGGATTTTGACTTCGATGTTCTTGAGATTGTGTTCCCGGGCGCCCTTAATCAGAATGTGATCGAGTTCTTCTGCCGCTGATTTCATAAACCGTTCCTAACGCTTGGTGCTCTGCTGTGTTACGGACAGCTGAGAAATTGTGGTCATTCTTTCCAGGAGGCTATTGCGAATGCGTGCCCAAGCAAGGCGAGCCTCCGCAGCGGTTACCGCAAACCCGTTGTAATAGAAGGTGCCGAACAGTTTTCAACCCATTGATCGGTCTCGGGCGACCAAGATCGAATCATGAGGCGCGTCGCTGCGGTTCAGCATCTGTCTGAATTGAGATCTGGGTTGCTAACAGCATTCTGCCGGATCAAGGGCGTCAGTCTATCGCCTTGGCGGTTCCTCGTCACTCAAAGTGATCTCGATTCATGATTTTGATCACGCCTGACGCGCTATGGAAAACGTACAAGCGCATGATCTCAGCTAGACCCAAGGCCGAGGCTCGGGCGCGCGGCGGACGCGCTCAACCCGCGATCCTCAGCATCTGAGAACGCCGGAACCCCAGTGCCCAGTAAATTTTCGACCCAAATACCTTCGGGGTATCGTCCTTTTGCCAGGGGAAAATTTAACGGTACTGGCGGAAGTCGCTAGTAAAGGTATTGAGCTGGAAAACGAAACGTGACATGTCAGGGGCGCCGTCGCGCAATTAGGCGCCGGCTTCAGATCTTGGTGGCAGCGTGCCGGGCAGGTCGGTTGGTTGATTGCCTGCTTATTCCCGTAAGTTGCATTGATTGGGCCGGATGCGCTCGGGCGCTGCATGTGTTGTCCTGCGCTATTCCCCCTGAATTCGTGTTTTAATATTGCGCGTCGCAGTTGGTGTTAGCGTCGTCCCGTTTAAACTTATAGAAAGGTCTTTGTATATGGCTTCAGATCGAGATTCCGCCACGGCATGTTTGATTATTATCGGTAATGAGATTCTCTCCGGTCGCACGCAGGACACGAATCTTGCGCATTTGAGCGGTGTGTTAAATGAGTTGGGTATTCGGATGATGGAAGCACGGGTGATACCCGATGTGGATGAGACGATTGTCGACACGGTGAACCACTGCAAACAGCGCTTTGATTATGTCTTTACAACCGGCGGTATTGGACCGACCCATGATGACATTACAGTGGATAGTATTGCCAAGGCCTTTGGCGTCGCCGTTGAGGAGCATCCGGAGGTTGCGGCTTTGATTCGGAAACGCGAGGCACCGCCAGCGGTGATGGCAGCCAGGCTTCGGATGGCGCGGATCCCAGTGGGTGCGACCTTGATTGATAACCCGACTGGGGGGCCGCCAGGATTTCAGCTCGGGAATGTGTTTGTCATGGCCGGTGTCCCAATGGTGATGCAAGCGATGGCGAGTACCTTTGATCAATTAAGATTGCCAGGTGGACGACCCGTCCGATCCAGAACGGTTGGGGCATTTCTGGGCGAAAGCCAGGTTGCGGCGCAACTTGGCCTCATTCAGGATCAGTATCCGGATATTGATCTCGGTTCTTACCCGTTTTATCGCCCGAACGGCTATGGCACCAATTTGGTGATGCGCGGTACGGATGAAGCCGCGTTGGAGGAGATGGTCGAACGGATTACTCAAATGATTCAAGATTACGGCGCAGAAGCGTTCCTGGGCGGCGCGCCAACTGCCTCAGCAACCGAAGACTGAGGCAAGATCGACCCGGCCGTAATCAGTTTTTTGCCAGCGGGCAGCTTTCCTGAGCTGAGCTCAGGCGCAACAACGAGCTGATCTCAGACAAGCGCTAAGCACTGGCGCTAGCGGTAGATCGTTTTCTCAAAAGCCGATACCCTTAAAAAAAACCAGTCGACTATTGTTTAAGGCTAAGGGAGTGAGTGCAATGGACGTGGCAGTAATAACAGAGGGGCTTCAGTTTCCGGAGGGCCCTGTCGCGTTAAGTGATGGGTCCGTGCTGGTGGTTGAAATTCAGCGGGGCACGCTCACTCGGGTTGCTGAAGATGGGACGCAATCGATCGTCGCAGAACTTGGAGGTGGACCCAATGGAGCGGCGCTTGGGCCAGATGGGCATTGTTATATCTGCAACAATGGCGGTTTTGAATGGCATGAAGCGCGCGATGGGCGGGTCTTTCCAGGAGAACAGCCTGAAAACTATACCGGCGGAAGGATTGAACGCGTGAATTTAGATACGGGTTCGGTTGAAACCCTGTATGAGGCTTGCAACGGCGAGCGATTAAAAGGCCCGAATGATCTGGTTTTCGATCAAACCGGAGGGTTCTGGTTCACCGATCATGGTAAGACAAGGCCGCGAACGAGAGATCGAACCGGAGTCTTTTATGCGGCAGCGGATGGCAGCCGAATTCAAGAAGTGATCTTCCCGATGGAAGCACCGAACGGTATTGGCTTGTCGCCGGATGAAAAGACGTTATACGTTGCAGAAACGCCCACTGGCCGTCTTTGGGCCTATGCCATTGCTGCGCCTGGAGAGGTGGACGTCAGCGTCCCGCGGCGAATGCTTGCCCAAAGACCGGATTTCCATATGTTTGACTCGCTTGCGGTCGATGCCTCGGGTCACGTTTGCGTGGCGACACTGATCACAGGCGGTATTACCTCTCATTCGCCGGACGGCAGTACGGTTGATTTTTTTGCAATGCCGGATGTTTTAACGACGAATATTGCCTTTGGTGGAGAAGACCTTCAGACCGCCTACATAACGTTGTCCTCGACCGGGAAACTGGTCAAAGCCGCGTGGCCAACGCCGGGTTTGCGGCTGAATTTCCAAGCCTGATTTTCGAAGGATTCGCAGGCCTTGATCTGGCTCGATAAAAACGTTGCGTTGCCCCCTCTAAAGCTCTAGGATTCGCCGATTTTTCGGGGGCAGTCATGATTGTCGGTTGGAAGGAATACATTCTGCTACCGGAGTTACAAGCCGTTGCAATCCGTGCCAAGCTGGATACCGGTGCGCTGACATCGAGCCTTGACGCGCGCGATATAAAAACGTTTTGGGTCGGCAGCACGGAGCATGTTGAGTTCCGGTTAGCCCCGCCTCGGTCATCAAACAAAACAGGTAAATTGTGCCGGGCTCCTGTTTTCGATCGGCGCGTTGTGCGCAACTCTGGCGGGCAAGAAGAAAGCAGGATCGTTATTGTGTCCACGATCGTGCTGGCCAAGCAAACAATCCAAACAGAGTTCAGTTTGACCCGCAGAGACCCGATGAATTTTCGCGTATTAATCGGTCGCCGGAGTCTGGCGGCTCTAAATGTTTCTGTTAGTTCCACCGAGCATTCTGTGCTGGGTGATAACCCGTTGGGTGCCAATCCTTAACCTGTTTCACAGAGAGAAAATCATTGAAAATTGCGCTGCTTTCCAGAAATCGGAATCTCTATTCGACCCGACGCCTTATTGAGGCGGCGGAGGCCCGAGGCCATGAAGTTAAGGTCCTCGATGTGCTTCGTTGCTATATGAATATCACCTCTCATCGACCGTCGATTCACTACAAGGGTGAAGAGCTAACTGGTTTTGATGCGGTCATACCGCGAATTGGTGCTTCTGTGACCTTTTATGGCACCGCGGTGTCAAGACAGTTTGAAATGATGGGGGTGTTTCCTTTGAACGAATCGGTGGCGATCAGTCGTTCCCGTGACAAACTTCGCTCGATGCAACTGCTATCGCGACGCGGGATTGGTTTACCGGTTACGGGTTTTGCCAACAAGCCGGATGACATTGCCGATTTAATCAAGATGGTGGGCGGCGCGCCGCTCGTCATTAAGCTGTTGCAAGGCACGCAAGGCATTGGCGTGGTACTTGCGGAAACCCCAAAGGCGGCTGAGAGCGTGATCCAATCATTCTTTGGTTTGAACGTATCGGTTCTGGTTCAGGAATATATCGGTGAGGCTGGAGGCGCCGACATCCGTTGTTTGGTTATTGGCGACAAGGTCGTGGCGGCCATGAAGCGTCAGGCGAAAGAGGGTGAGTTTCGCTCGAACATTCATCGAGGGGGCACCGCCAGTTTGATCCGCATTACACCGGAGGAGCGGTCTACGGCGGTTCGAGCAGCAAAAACAATGGGGCTCAACGTCTGCGGCGTCGACATTCTTCGATCGAACCATGGGCCGGTGGTGATGGAGGTTAATTCTTCTCCCGGCCTGGAGTCCATTGAAATGGCGACCAACAAAGATGTCGCCAATATGATTATTACTTTCCTTGAGCAAAAGGCAAAGAAGGGCGACACCAAAACTCGAGGGCGAGGGTAAGCGCCGATGTTCGATAAGGTTTGACGCGAGACTTTAGGGCATGAGGTTAACCTGCGGTTGGTGATGGTTCTTTCGTTGTTGGGTCCATCGCTGCATCGAGGACCTCATCGGTGCTGAGGAGAATGACTTCCTGCGTGGTAACGGGCACGTCCTGATATGGCGTAAAGTGGGCTTGGGTCGCGGGAATGGCTCGTGATCGGAGAAAGGTCCAGACCGAGAAGGGCGCCAGAATCAGGGTCGTTATGAAATACAGACCAAGATTCGATATTGCAAGGGTTGCCGAAATGAGCACGGGCCCGACCACCGCGCCGATGCTGTAGGTCAGCAAAATGACGCTACCGGTCTCGATCGGTGACAGGGTGGAGTTGTCATTGGCATGTGCCAAGCTGATCGAATACAACGGGAAGGTGGCGCCGCCAAAAAGAAACATCACGATGAAGAAGGCGGAGGCGGTTTCAAGGCCTAAGACAATCGTTGATAGGGTGATGAGGCTTGCGGCGCCGCTCAAAGCGGCGATTACCAACCGACGATCCACGAGGTCTGAAAACCGCCCGATCGGGAGCTGGAAAATAGCGCCGCCCATGAGGGTGACGGCCATGAAGATACTGATTTGGTTGGCCTCAAAGTGAAGCGCCTTGGCAATGATTGGTCCGAGCGCCCAGAAGCCTGAGGTGACCAGGCCGCAAACCAACGCGCCATAGATGGCGATTCGAGAGTCGTTAAAGACCGTACTGAACTTGAAGGTTACCGGGTGTAGGGGCTGGGGTGAGGCGGAATTGGTTAGGCCCACCGGTAAGGTGCTGAGTAAAAACAAGATCGCCGCGACCGTGACCAAGCTGGTCAGTGGCAGTTCAAGCGTGATCAACATTTGGCCGACGCTGATGGCGAACAGTGTAATAACAGAGTAAATCGACAGCACGAGACCCCGCTTCTGGGGGGGTGCAGATTCGCTCAACCAAGATTCGATGATCATATAAAGACCCGAAAAACTGACGCCCGATAGCGCTCTTGCGAGGATCCAAAATAGTAAGGTCTGACTAACGCCGAGCATGAGCAGGGCGACGGTCGCTAAAGAGATTAAAACCAGAAAAACGCGGATGTGGCCAACTTTATGAATGAGTCTCGGAATGAATAGGCAGCCGGCGATGAATCCAGCGTAGTAGGCTGAGCCGGTGTAGCCAATTTCCAACTCGGAAAAGGCCAGTTCCGAACCCAGTAGTGGGCCAAGGATCATTTGTAGCCCGTGACCGGTTAGCAAAATCGAGGTGCTGAGCAAGAGTGCAAAAATGGACGACAGGATGCGGGTCATGGTAGTCCAAAAGGCGTGGGTAAGGGCTGAAAAAATCGCGCGAATATTAGGGCTAAATAAAGGGGAATGCTATGGTTTATCGAATTATTTTAAGGCCTGACTTAAGAGGTCGTTTATGAGTGAAAGCGTCGTGTTTGCCCGAACTTTGTCAGAGGGTGCAAAACACACCAATCTTAAAAGTTTGCGGCTCTTAGAGCCTGCTTGGGTACACCTTGATGCGCTCCAAAACGGCGTTGAGGCGGACCTGCTTGACCTCGGTGTTGCGGCACCTGTGGTTGAGCGATTATTGGCGGGCGAGACGCGGCCACGATTGATCCAAATGGATGATGGCCTCCTGCTCATATTGCGAGGCATTAATTTGAATTTGGATCAAGATCCTGTGGATATGATCTCGCTCAGGATATGGGTTCAGGGCAAGTTGATCATTACGGTTAGGCGACAACCTTTGGCGTCCATTCAGGAAGTTCGCCAGCAAGTCGAATCTGGCGTTGGTCCTAAAACGGCCCAGGGGGTCTTGATTCATATCCTTGCGGCTCTGGCCGATCGGGTTTCACGGTATCTTGATGGACTGACCGAGCGGGTTGATGCGCTAGAGGATTCCCTTGAAACATCGGTTGACCTGAACGCCGTTGAGATTTCTGATTTGCGACGTCAAATTGCCTCTTTAAGGCGCTTTATTGCGCCACAAAGGGATGCGCTGTTTGAGCTGTCTCGGGGTAACGCGCGACTGCTCGACGGGGTTGAGGCGGGGCAAGTAAGGGATCAGGCAGACCACTTTGCGCGGTATGTTGAAGATCTAGATCTAATTCGGGAGCGGGCGAGCTTTGTTCAAGAGGGTTTGAATCATCGGTTACAAGAGGCGCAAAATAAGCGCGGGTATGCCCTTTCGTTGATTGCCGGACTGTTCCTACCAGCGACGTTTATCACGGGCGTATTTGGCATGAATGTCGGCGGTCTGCCTGGCGTTGACAGCCCTGCAGGCTTTTATTGGGTAATCGGCTCAATGTTTGGGCTCAGTCTGTCAATTCTATTTTGGTTTCAAATGCGACGATGGTGGTAGCGGAGAGGCGGAAACTTTCCTGAACCTTGATTAAGTGTTGTTTCGATTTTCGGGTCAGGACGTCCGCCTGAATCAAACCTTAAGGTTACCCATCGCTTTGATGCTGGGCGACTCTCAGTGAGATGTGCCCTTAGCAGGTATGCTGATGGTGACGCTTGGGCGCCGGGCGCCTTTGATTTGAGGCTGGATAGGTTGATGACGCACTAGGCGCTGGGAAAGCGACATGGCGGTTGAGATTTTTTCGCGCTATTGAGACGCACTCGGCAAGCCCAATCGCATAGCTTGCTCGGTCGGGGCGTTGAGGTCGCGCAAGGCGTCTTCCAGTAGCGCAATCATTTGGTGCTCAAGTTTGGAACCGATGAGGTTGTGTTCTTCATGGGGATCCTCCTGGAGATCAAACAAATAGTGATCATCAAGGCTTGCATCCATAGACCAGAAGGGCAGCATATCGCCGGGCGCGAAGGGTTGCCTTAAGACTGGAACCTTTGATCCCGGCATGAAATCAATATAGGCGCGCGCATCGGGATTGGGTAATCGTAATCCGGGGTAATACGGGACCGGCATCGTTGACCACCGGTTGGACCACATGGATAGCGGGTAATTGTCGTTGGTTGGGCCTCGGGCATATTTATAACGGCCATCCTGAATTTGAACCCAGTTGCCAAATATCCCGCCAACAGCCCACTCTCGCTCTGGGGTTTTCAGACCAAGGATGTCGGGCAAGAGCGATCGACCATGGGTCACGTGATCAACGTTAATGTTGAAGAGGTCGGTGAGGGTCGCATGCAGATCGACATTGGTGCTTAAGGTTGAAATAACGTTGGGCGCTGCATCTGGATGATAGATTAACAGTGGTGTGTGCCCAATCGGCTCGTATTGCATGACCCGGGGCTTGCCAAAAATATCTTTTTCACCCAGGTAGTGCCCATGATCAGTGCATAAGATCACCATGGTATCGTCCCAGAACCCGCCGTTATCCAGCGCGTCTAAGACTTTTCCCAGCCAGTGATCGATCATCGACAGCTTTGCGCCATAGTTCTGGCGGATATGATGTGCTTGCCGCTCGGTGATGATTCCGTTCTTGAGAGTGTCTGTTGAATAGGGCGGCCAGATGATGCGCTCGCCCTCCCAGTCATTATCGTACAGGCTTGCCCAAGGCTCTGGTGTATCAAAAGGTTCATGGGGATCAAACTCGTCGACGAACAAAAAGAACGATTCATGTTGTTGGCCATGATCTTTCAACCAGTCGGCAGTCGCTTGCATGGTCTTTGGGCCTGGATAATCCGCTTCCGCTTTAAAAAATGTCCTTGAAAGATCATAGGCGGACGCTTTGTCCGGGTATTTCGTACCGGCAGGCATCGCGGGTGCGCCTTGCCAGGATGGATCTGGTCGGGTTTTCCAAGGATCACTCTCGTGACCTCGAAGATAGTCCCAGGCGAAAAAATCGGTATGGTAGTTTTCACCGCCCGTTTCAAACAAGTGGGGATGATCGGTAATGAGTTTGGTGACCACGCCTTGTCGTTTCAGCTCATACGAGACGGGGCGTTCCCACAGCTCGACAGAGCCCCAGGGCTTCCATAAAAAATCCATTGCGCCACACAAAATATCGTGCCGCGCAGGCATGCAGGGCAGGGACCCTGTGTAGTGGTTGGTGAAACGTTGGGAGCGCGCGGCAAGACGGTCTATATTGGGGGTACTGAATTCAGTGCCGCCGTAGCAACCCAGCATGTGACGATTCAGACTATCGAGCAATAAAACGATGGCGCGTTTGGGTTGTGACATGGTGAGCTCGTCTTATCGAAGTGTCGCAACTTTAGCGTGATCAAATAATCAACTCAACACGCTGCCTTTCAAACGTAGACTGATGGATCTGCCTTCTGTCCCGATGTTCCACAAGTCGGGACAAAGCGGACGTTAGGCTTTTATCTAAGTGCTATGAGCGCTTGTACGCGTTTTCCGAAATCGTTTTTTGAAAAAGGCTTGGCCAAGAAATCGGTTTTCGGATGCGTAAGATCTTCATTCGACAGGGCGCCGTGTTTGTAGCCGGAGATAAACAAGCAAGGAATCTCCGGCCGTTTCGATCGAATGCCCCGGACCAAGTCGGGCCCGGTTTTACCACTCGCGAGCATGACATCCGAGACAATGATGTCGAAGTCATAGTTTGGGAGCTGCAGTACTTCTTGCTCGGCGCTGCAGCTCGTCACATCCATGCCCAAACTGCCCAAAAACAATTCAACTAAATCTCGAACGCCGGGGTCGTCTTCGATCAGCAGTGCTTGCTTGATCGCACGCTCAACCAAAACATCCGGTTCATGGGTCTGAATTGGTTGTCTCTCACCCGGCAGAGAAAGCATTAGCGATAGCCTGCCGGTATCGAATTCCAAGGATGGCGTTACTCGGTATTCGGCGCCTAGGGCAGAGAGCGCGTCGAATTGTTCCAAAAGCCGCGTTTCAGGGTCTTGGATGACATCGGCACTGTTTCGAGGGGTTTGTAGGCGATCGGAGTCGACGTTTTCAAGTTTAAAGATTACCGTTAGAAAGTTGTAGGCGCTGCTGAAATCGATTTGAATTGGCCCAGAAGCGGTTGTGAGTCGAGTCGCTGTCCGTATGGTCGCCAACAGGGCATGGTCAAAGTTCGCGGGGCGTCCAAAACATTCGAAGTCAGCAAGATTCTCTTGCCGATGAAGGGCTAATCGATCGCCGGCGATCAATCGCAATAGCGGGTCGAGAGTGTTCACATGGCTCATCGGGTTGAAGTGCGTTGCACGGTCATCATCGAGGTAACCCAATAGCGTGAGAGATTCTAGGAGGTCGATGGCTTTGCGAGAATACCGTGACAATTGATTGATTGAATTGCCTTGGTTTGCGCTTGGATTCGAGCGCATTAACTCGGTATGACCTGAGATAACGCCAAAAACATTCCTAAACTCGTGCGCTATGTCACGGACCGCGGTGAAGACGTCAAGAGGCAATGCTTTGGACTCGACCTCCTGGGTTTTCAGGGCAGAGAAGGTTAGAACCAGCACGCCCCGCTGCGTTTTTATCAGGCTTTTGCGCTGACTGTTTAAATGAAACGGCTTCAGCTTCCCCTCAACCGTTGTAGTCACATTGCCCTGCCAGCCCGCATCGGATGACAAGCGGGTCGGGTTGATCTCGGCGTTATCTGCTGCGGTTTCAACCAACAAAAATCGATTACAAATTTCTGAGAGTGAAGCGCCTTGAAGGTCTTGGTGCTCCGCACTGAAGGCGGTCGTAAAACCCGTACTTGACCAAAGATAATAATTGGATTTGTCAAAGACCAGGACCTGACTTTGCGCGCTGATAAGCGTTGTAAGGTCATCCACCAGCTCAGAAGTAGGCTCGTTGGCTGGGTTAACCTCTGGCTTGGGTTGTAGCATTACATCAAACTGGCGTTGGCCGGAGATGTCTGAGGCGGTCTCGGTAAGGCTCACCCAGACCCATCCTTCAACGGCATGTTGGAGTCGAATCGAAATCGCTCGGGCATCCGTCTCGGGTGCTGCGCTAGAGAGTAAGGGCTGGAGGGCCGTTAGATCGCCGGGGTGGATGAGTTCCTCAAGCAGGTGACCGATAAGATCCGATTTTGGCCAAGCCATGATGGTTTCGATTGAAGGGTGCAAGTCAATGACTTGATGATGGCGATTAACGATAAGGTTCGCTGATTCGGCGTCATTTTGGTCGCCGCTGACTACAGCTGGGAGGACGTCTTGAGTCATGAAATGGACCTTGGTCGATGGATCCTTCGAATGAGACTGTATTGGCGTATTGGCTTAACTTCAAGTTATCAGCGGCGCTAACTCGTAATTTTCTTCCGTAAGTAGCCCATGCTAAGCATTAGAATGATATAGACAGTCGCAGCAAAGGCATAGGGTAAAACTGGATTGATTTGATAGAGCAAGCCACCAAATATTGGGCCCACCGTAAAACCAAGTGGACCGCAACTGGATGCGATTCCGGCGACCGACCCTTGTTCCTCTGTTGAAACCGCAAGGGAGGCACCGGCCATGAAGGCTGGGCCGGCGATGCCCATGGCGAAGCCTTGAAGCCCCATGGCGAGAGTGAGCATCACTTGTGACTGAAACAAGGCCATGACCGTGAATGAAACAATGAGTAGGGGAATGGCGAGGCGCAGTAGATCAAAGGGTGCGAGCTTTAAGCGCTGCACCACAACGCCTTGAGCAAATAAGGACGCGCCAGCGGAGAGCATCATGGCAATACCAAGGACTCGCGCGGTTTCTTTCGCCGAAAGGTCAAGCGCATCCTGAAAGCGGAAGCCCATGGTTTGTTGCACCAACGCAAAGCCCATAAACATTAAGACGCCGACGATAATAAACGGCAGAATCCTGGGGTCGGTGTACTTTAATACGGGTGCTTTTACAGTGCGTTTAATTTTGGCCTTAGGGGATTGCGGTAGAAAGCGCCAGACAAAGAGGCCGTTTAAAAATGCTAAGAAGGCAATCAGCCATAAAGGCAACAGCAGTGAGAAGACAGCAAGACCGCTGAGTGCGGGCCCCAAGATCGAGCCCAGATTGTTTGCGGCACCTGAGGCACCCATCCCTTTGGTTCGGTTCTCAACTGTTGTGATGTCGGCCATGTAGGCGGTGGCCGCCGGCATGGCAGCTGACATCACCGAGGCATGACAGAGCCGTGCCAAAATGAGCGCTGCAAACAGAGCCGATCCAGTTAAAGCGCCGGTTAAGCCCAAATTAAGAACAGAATTAAACAAAATAGTGCCAGCGCTGAAGCCAAATAAGCCAATCAGCATCACACGCTTTCGGCCGAGGGAGTCGCTTAAGCGTCCCCAAATGGGGGATGCCAGAAAGACGGCAAGGGATGAGGCGCCGATAATGCTGGTAATCTGAAATTCACTGAGCCCCATTTCTCTGCCAATTGGGGCGAGTAGTGGAAATAAGACCGAAAATCCCATGCCCACGATCACAAGGCTCGTTAGCAAGACACGGCGCGCGTAGGTTAACGCTTGGTCATCCATGGTGTTGTCTGCTTCTTGAAGGTCAGTGTTATGATTCATGTGCCGTTGGAGCTGCCGGGATTCAAACGCCGCCAGTATAGTGTAACCAATCGGAAAATGTGGATCTGTTCCATCGAGCAATCTAAATACCGGGCTCAAGCGCTGTGCGGCTAATCGCGCAGCGCAGAGCCGCGGTATCAGGTCCTTTTAAATCCGGTTACGAACAAGGTGAGTGAGGTAACGATGAGTAGAAATGAAAAATCCCGCCGAGGATTTGACCCGCTGGTGTATCGATTTCAGGATGAGGCGCCTGAACCGGGTAAAGTGACCCAGGTTGCAGACGGGATTTTTTGGGCGCGCCTGCCTCTTTGGGGCCGTTTAAACCACATTAATGTTTGGTTGCTGAAGGATTACGATGGCTGGACGGTTGTCGATACCGGGATACATACCGATGCGGTGAAGACAATTTGGGAGGCTTTGTTTGTGGAAGTGTTAGGGGGGCAGCCGATTACTCGGGTGATCGCCACGCATTTACACACAGACCATACTGGCAACGCGGGTTGGCTGGCTCAGAAATTTGATTGCCCCTTATGGATGAGTCGCAGTGACTTTTATATGTGCAAGGTGATGGCGTTTGATCAACCTAAAGACGTCCCCGAGGATGCGATTCGGTTTTATCAGCGCGCTGGATTTGATGAGAACCGACTCAATCGCTATCGGGAGCGGTTCGGCCAATTTGGCGCCAGCATTTCTGCCTTGCCAGCAGGATACCAGCGAATACAGGACGGTCAGTATATCGACATCAATGGTCGGGAATGGCGGGCCCTGATTGGTAAGGGGCATGCCCCTGAGCATGTCTGTCTTTATTGCCCTGAGTTGAAAGTGTTGATCTCGGGCGATCAAATTTTACCGAGAATCACCCCAAATGTGAGCGTGCAGCCCTCAGAGCCGGATGCCAACCCGCTTCGAGAATGGATCCAATCCTGCATCCATTTTAGAGAAGTTCTACCACCTAATTTGATGGTGCTGCCCGCACATCAGGAGCTGTTTGAAGGGGTTCATGAACGTTTGACGGCTTTGGTCGATTGGCATGAGGTGGCGCTCGAGAACCTGTATGACTTGTGCGAAACGCCGAAGCGCGCAGTGGACGTGTTCCCGGCAATCTTCAAAAGCACCATTACTGACATGAGTTTTTTTCCGGCGACCGGTGAGGCCATCGCGCATCTGCACTGTGCTCGAGAGCGTCGCATGTTGGTTGCGGAACCAGATGATGCCGGTGTGCTCTGGTGGCGCCAAGCCTAATGATTCTGAACAGGTGCCGGGTATCAGGTGGTTTGCTTTTGGTAGGGTCATTTAAGGGGCGCGTATGAATCGTCGACCCCGGTGGTGGGCCATTGGTCGCGTCATCGTCCTTGGGTTGATCCTGCACGGCGTCTTTCTGGGCTATCCGTTTGTTCGACTTGGCCAATGGCTTGGGCTCGAAGGGCCGATTTGGCTGCTTCTAGCTGTGCTTATCTTTTGCAGCCAACTGATCTGTCGATGGCCGTTGCGACAGGTCACGCAGCCGGCTGCGCGGATTTTAAAACAGACCCTCGAGCTCTTCCTTGCGCTGAGTCCCCTGGCTTTGGTTTTGGTGCTTTTGGCCGAGGTTGGGCTGTATTTTGAATTCGCCGAGCCGAAATTCTTGGCGTTCTGCATCCTTTCGATCGTGCTGCTGGCCCTGCCCTATGGCCTTTACCGGGGCTCGCGGCCGACCATACAGTCCTTGCAACTCGTGGATGATCGACTGAGGACAGATCTGCACCTTGTCCAAATCACCGATGTTCATATCGGATCGCGCAGCCCATATTTTTTGAAGCAGGTTTTGCGGATCGTTGCACAACTAAGGCCGGATGCTTTGTGCATCACCGGGGATTTTATCGATCAAACGGGCGTGCCAGCTGCCGCCTTGCAACCTTTGACATCCCTTGATATGCCGGTCTTTTTTGTCTGCGGCAATCATGAGCGGTATGAGGATCTGGAAGACATTATTGTCCGCCTAGAAGCTGCGGGCGTTGTGGTATTGCGCAATCAGAGTGTTCGATTAAGAGCGGACGTCATGATTCATGGTGTTGAAGATGCTGATAGCGACAAACAGTTGGCCGAGGTGCTTCCGACGCTGACGGTGAAGGATACGGATTTGAATCTATTGCTTTACCATCGACCAGCGGGCCTAGAGGCAGCAGCTGAGGCAGGGATGCAACTCACTTTAAGTGGACACACGCATAATGGTCAGATCATGCCATTTAATTTTTTGGTACGGCAGGTATTCCCAAAAATTAAAGGACTTTATCAAACCAGGGCCTGTTGGCACTACGTATCGCAGGGTACTGGCACGTGGGGACCTGTGTTTCGCTTGGGCTCGGTCGGCGAGGTGACGTCTATCTCAATTAGGTCGAAGGAATCTAATCGAATCTGATCAGAGTCGAACAGAGCAAGAAAGGCATCCGCTACGTTTATTACTTTGGTGAATGATCTGTGCAAGATGCTTACGATTGCCATCCTTAAGCCGTTGAAAGCCCTCGTCGAGTGGCTGATACTAAGGAGACTTCCGCGTTTGGCATAGCGGGTGCCTGAGCAAGGGCGCTCAGGGACGCGATGATCGCGAAAGCCAACGGGTCAATGTGCCAACAAAGTAACCTCGCGCGGGTTGAAAGCGAGATTGTTTGAAGACGAAATTGTTCGAAAATTAGAACCCTTAATTCAGATTAAGTAGAAAGTTTAGGAGTGAAGATGAGCTTAGAGACGTTTAGAGCAGAAACAAGAAGTTGGTTAGAAGCGAACTGCCCTGCCAGTATGAGAACGCCCATGGCGGCCGATGAGTATCCTGGCGGCGGTCGGCGAGCACAATTTAAGAATTCTGAAACCAAAGATTGGATGGCCCTGTGTGCGAGTAAGGGCTTCACGGCCCCAACCTGGCCAACCGAATATGGTGGCGCAGGCTTAAATGTAGACGAAGCGCAAATTTTGCGTCAAGAGATGGCGCGCATCAAGGCCAGGCCGCCCTTGGTTGGAATGGGACTTTCTATGATCGGACCTGCCTTAGTTGAATTTGGCACCGATGCGCAGAAGAGCGAGCATCTGCCCAAGATTGCATCGGGGGAAATTTGGTGGTGTCAGGGCTATAGTGAACCGGGTTCAGGCTCAGACCTTGCGAGTTTGCAGACCCGTGCTGTGTCCGATGGCGATGACTATGTCATCAATGGTCAGAAAGTTTGGACCTCCGGGGCCGACAAAGCCGACTGGATTTTTTGTTTGGTTCGAACCGACCCCAGTGCGCCAAAGCACAATGGGATTACCTTTATATTGTTCGACATGGACCAAGCCGGCGTGACGGTCAAGCCTATTAAATTAATTAGTGGATTGTCTCCCTTTTGTGAAACCTTCTTTGAGGATGCAAGAGCCTTGAAAAAGAATGTGGTTGGGCGAGTCAATGAGGGTTGGACGGTTGCAAAGCGGTTACTGCAATACGAACGCACCATGATCGGTGGCGGTGATGGTGGAAGTACTCGGCCTAAAATCGCAGACATTGCGAAGTCTTATCTAGGGGAGTCGAAGGGCAAACTTGCCGATATAGCGTTGCGTCAAGAGATTACCCAGCACGCCATGGATGATCGTGCCTTTGGTTTGACCGTGCGGCGAACCTCGGAAGAATCAAAGTCGACTAAGGCGCCGAGTTTTGTGTCCTCTATGTTCAAACTCTATGGTACCGAGCAAAACATGAAGCGTTCTGAGTTGTTGCTTAAGGCGATGGGGTCTCAAATGCTGGGATGGGAAGGTGCAGGCTTTGACGCCGAGGAGCTTGATAGTACTCGGGCGTGGCTCAGAACCAAGGCGAATTCGATTGAAGGTGGCACCTCTGAAGTACAGCTAAATATTATCGCAAAACGAGTGCTCAGCCTGCCGGACTGACAGCGCCGAAAACAAGATTGATCTTTGTGGCCCCCGGGATTCACGGGGGGGGCTGTGGCCTTTTTTTATCGGTTATGATCTGCCAGGTTTTGGCTTAAGGAACGTTACATGTCTAGTTTGAGAGCTTCCCCGACATCGCACTCCTATTTTTCGCAGGGTTTGCGGCTCCATTATCTGGACTGGGGTAACCCGGAGGCGCCGCCCTTGTTGCTGGTTCACGGTAATCGAGATCACTGTCATAACTGGGATTGGGTGGCTCAAGAACTGCGAGATGATTACCATATTTTGGCGCCTGATTTTCGGGGTCATGGCGATTCTGAACACATTAAAGGCGGCAACTATAGTCATACTGGCTATCTGTATGACCTTGCCCAACTGATCCATCAACAAAATCTAGCCCCGCTGAAGGTTATTGCGCACAGCTTGGGTGGTAGCGTTGCGCTTCGATATGCCGGGACCTATCCCCAAAATATTGACAAGATGGTCGTTATTGAAGGTACCGGTGGCCCGAGCTGGCTGTATCAGGAAGTGCCGGTGCACGAGCGCATTCAGTCCTTCGTTGACAGCACGCGCGGCAGTGCCGGACGAACGCCACGTCGGTATGCCACCTTAGAAGAAGCCTTTGAGCGGATGCGCACGGAAAACAAACACTTGAGCGAAGCTCAAGCGCGTCACTTGACGGTTCATGGCAGTAACCAGAACGAAGACGGTACCTATTCCTGGAAGTTTGATAACCAAACCCATGTCATGGCGCCGTTTGATATGACCCTCACGCAGACGCAGCAACTGTGGTCTAAAATCAACGCACCTTTGTTATTAATCAGCGGCAGCGAAAGCGAGTTTGGTCGTCATCAACTGGGTGACCCGGCGGAACATTTCAACAATGCTCGCTCCGTTCGGTTTGATCATGCGGGCCATTGGGTACAACACGATCAACTCGACCGCTTTGTGGGTGAGGTTCGCGGATTCTTTAATGGCCTATAAGAAGGGGCTGCCTGCCACTTCACTTGAGGCCATTAGCCTTGATCTGTTGAATCAAAATATCGCGGACTAAAATACCCGTGTCAACGGCGGTGATGGCGTCTCCGAAAGCCAGGGTCGCGTGGGATGCGATAAACGAATTGGTCGCGAGCTGATAACGGCGTTCCGGATCGATCGCGTCGACCGCGTGATGCAAGGCGGGCTCTTGACTGAGCAATATCAATAAGTCAGCGCCACTCAGCGTGAGCTTAACCAGGGTGTTACCAAAGGGCTCGAGGTTCCAGATCATCCTCGCCGTGACATCACCCTTTGAGAGGATGTCGCGGATACCGGTCCGATTGTAATAGCCCAGATCGGCCCCGATAGACTCAGCCAAGATGTTTTCAAGAATCGGTTGGAGCTCAATTTTGCTATAGTTTTTGTGTAGGGACGCGATCTTGATATCAACCTGTCCTTGAACCTTTGCCTCATAGGATGAAACCAACGCTTGCGTTGCCGGATCCCCATCCGGTAATTCATTCGCGGCAATCAAGTCGCCTTGGATATCGAGTGGCGACTGTCCTTTGTCTGACACCTTTATCTTTATCAGCCCTAGGTGGCTGCCGTAGTGGTTGGCTTGAGCGACGAGGGTTTTACCAACCCGTACTGGATGCTGAACCAAGGTGTGTGAATGCCCGCCAATAATGAGATCGAGATCTTGAAACTGTTCGGCCAATAACAATTCTGCTTCGTGTCCAATGTGGGAGAGTAAAATCAAAACATCGGTTTTGGCTCGCAGCATGGGCACGAGTTCGGAAAGACGATCAGCCGGATCTAAAAAGGTTAACCCTTCATTGCCAGTCGGTGAAAACAAGGTGGGGGCAGTCTCGGTGATTAATCCGATGACCCCGACTTCGATGCCATCGAGGTTGAGCAATAAATAGGGGGCGTCTCCCAATAGTTCGCCGTCTGGGCCAACGGCATTGGCCGTTAACAAAGGGTGATTGGCGATGGCGCGAAAGCGCTCAATCTTTTTATAGCCATGATCAAATTCGTGGTTGCCAATCAGGCCCACGTCATAGCCCATCGCGTTCATAACATCGAATATTGGTTCGCCTTCAAACATGCTGGAAACGGGTGTGCCCGAGATTGCGTCGCCAGCATCTAGGAACAATGCCGCAGGGTGCTGTGCTTTGATTTCTTTTACAAACGCTGCAATTTTAGCCGCGCCAGCGTACTTGCCCTCTTGTTGAATGTGCCCGTGGAAATCGTTGGTGTGCAGCACGATCAACTCTTTAGCGAGTAGCCAAGGGCTGATAATGATCAGCAGGACAGAAAATATCAGTCGATTCGTCATCGGTTATTGCTCCAGTGAGAGTGCCGCTGAAAACCAGGGCAATAATTGCTTCAACTCTGATCGGGCAAACGTGTGGCCCAATCCTTCGATCTGATTATAAAGGAGATTCGGGTTGCGAGCGCCCAGTAATTCTGCAGCCATTTGGCCAATCTCCACTGGGAACATCCAATCGTTACTGCCGTGGACTAAGTAGATGGGCTTGTCCTGCTGCAGAAGATCAGCCTCGTGACTGACAAGGGCAGGGTCGAGGGTGCCTGAGAAGGGCGCCAAGTGGGTAAATGGGGCGCCAGGTTGCAAGCCTAGCTGTAACGTCAGGGTCGCGCCGTCCGATAAGCCAGAGAGCAGGATTTTCGTCTCATCGATTTGAGTTTGGTCTCTAACGAACTGTAACAGGGCCAGCAGGGCGGGTAAGTCTTGCTCAGGACGGTTGAGCTGCCAAGTATCCTCGCTTGATGTGGGGGCAATCAGAACAAAACCTCGACTACGCGCTTCGCGTAACCATTGCCACAGCATGTCTCGACCATGGCCCGCACCACCATGAAGGGCAATGACCACAGGAGTCAAAGCAGCTGGGTCTAGCCAGTGCGGAATGTAGATTGAAGCACCGCCCCGTTGATCATAGCCGTTCTCAATGTGGGTGATTGGATGGTGGCTTGTCTCGGACAAAAAGTGTTCTGGCACGTTCGGGCTGTGCCGTAGCGGCGCCTCTAGGAAAAACTGATGGATTGGATTCAGAAGCGTCGCCAACGGGAATAGGTGGTCTAACGCTTTACTGAAGGTTCTGCTCGCCCGCATAAATGCCATTGAGTCTTCGGCCGTCGCGAGAAGGTTTTCTCCGGTCCGGCTGGCATAAAGAAAACTCGTTTTCAGATGGTCGCCAAACTTCTCGATCTGAGCTGGAAAAGTTAGTGGCACAAGCGATGCGTGCGCCTGATTGAGCGATTCAATAAAAGGTGCGATAAAGTTGATGGTCGCATTCGGTCGAGCCGGATGATGGCCCTGTTGCGCTGTTTCCATTACCTCAAGGGCTGTGAGGAGCGCAGGGACGGCAGCGGTAATGACCTCACCAAGGTGTTCGATATCCTGAGTCATAAGACCAATTCTCCTTCGCTGAACCGGTATGATACCTAAGCAGAAGGCGAGAAACGATTAAGACGGAGTGATGTGAAAGATTGGATCATTTTTGAAGACGAGCACTTACTGGTTATGAACAAGCCGGCTGGGCTATTCACGACGCCAGGTCGGTTCGAAAAGCGGTGTTTGCTAAACGAGGCTCGGGCCTTTCGAGCTGAGGCCGAGGCGGTGCATCGCTTGGACCTCGATACCTCAGGATTGGTGGTTTTTGGTTGTTCGAAGCAGGCGATTTCTGGACTCAACCGATTGTTTCGTGAGCGCCGGATTGACAAACAATATGTTGCGCAGGTTGCAGGAACTGCCGCTGCTAATGCTGGCGAAATCATTTTTCCACTGGGGCCTGACCGGGTCCGTCGCCCCCGCCAGCGCGTCGATTGGCGGACCGGAAAGCGGGCATTAACGCGGTATCGTGTTTTGGCGACATTCGGGTCGCAGACGAGACTTGCTTTGATGCCCGTAACCGGCGTTCGTCATCAACTTCGACTGCACCTTGCATTGATTGGGCTGCCTATTGTGGGATGCGATTTGTATGCGCCAGCGTTTGTGCGTGCGTCGGGGGCGCGATTAATGCTGCATGCTCAAAGGTTGTCTTTTAGCCATCCTGCAACGAACCTAGACCTTCTCTTCGAGGCAGCGCCCGACTTTTAAAGCGCCCGACTTTTAAATTGACCGAAGAGCATTTTGGTACGTGGATCGGTATTGCGCGTTGTTAGCCATTTAGCGCTTTACAGCGATTTTGGTACCGGGTTTTCAGTCGGCGAATATTGTCATAGTTGCGATTCATTTGATCCGTCATGACACCAAGGGTGTCCGACCAATCGCTTAAGTAATCAGTCTCCGAATTGCCCGAGGCCTCTCCGAGTATCTTTGCGCGGGTGATCATTAGATTCATGCGATCGAGTGCTGGCGCGGCTAAGATGCCATTGCCTTGGCGTTTGAAACTGCCGGCAACCATTCGGTAGTACACGGCGCAGGTTATGTGTTTGCTGTACTGGGAGGTAAGGGTGTCAGTTTCTGCAGCGGCGAGGGTGCTTGGCGATAATGCGCTGGCTAAAATATAGCTGACTAAAATATAGCTGATGGACATTTTCATGAAGGCTGATCGCCAAGAGCCCGCGTTTCGGCGGGGTGTTAGCACATTATCGGTGTTGACCAGAGTCATAGGCAGTTCTCGGCATCAGCGCCTGCGGGGCAGCTTTCTGGTAGGAGCATATCCCATTCTAAGGCCTTTGGCTGACATCCTGCGGTGCTCAATTGTGCAAAATATTTGATTGCATCCCCTTCGTCGCAAGACGCGTTTGGGCCAAATGCTAATTTTTTGTGTTTGCTCTATAATCAGGGTCCCCGGATCAGGGGAGAACTCGATTTGCGTGTTCAAAAGACACCACAACACAATAAAAAGCGATAATTAAATGACAGATATTCCAAAAATTATTTATACCGAAACCGATGAAGCACCTAGATTAGCAACCTACTCTTTGCTCCCCATTATTAAAGCCTTTACTGATACCGCAGGCGTCGAAGTCGAAATGCTCGACATTTCGTTGGCAGGTCGCATTATTTCGGCATTTCCGGAATATTTAACCGAGGCGCAACGTATTCCTGACCACTTGGCGGCGTTGGGTAAAATGACCCAGAGGCGTGACGCCAATATCATTAAATTACCGAACATCTCTGCATCGAATCCTCAGATGCAAGCTGCAATTGTTGAGTTGCGACATAAAGGCTACGAGCTGCCAGAGTATGTTGAGGAGCCGAAAACGGACGAAGAGCGCGACAACAAGTTGCGTTACGACCGAGTGAAAGGCAGTGCCGTAAATCCTGTTCTTCGAGAAGGTAACTCCGATCGCCGCGCGGCTAAAGCGGTTAAGGATTATGCTCAGAAACATCCGCACCGTATGGGTGTCTGGGCCGGAGATTCAAAGACCTCGGTTGCGCATATGCAATCAGGTGATTTTTACGGTTCTGAACGCTCTGTTGAAATGACGCAAGCGGATCAGCTCGCAGTGCACTTTAAATCGAATTCAGGCGAGGTAGTGTCGCTAGCAGAAGCGGTTGGCGTGAGCGAAGGCGAGGTGGTTGATGGTGCTGTGATGTCGAAGGCAGCGCTTGTTCAATTTTTGGAAGCATCCATCAAGGCGGCGAAGGATCAAGGGGTGCTTTGGTCATTACACCTTAAAGCGACCATGATGAAAGTTTCAGATCCGATTATGTTCGGGCACGCGGTCAAAGCTTATTACCGCGACGTTTTCGAGCAATATGGAGCGGTTTTTGAGGCTTTAAGTGTCGATCCGAATAACGGCATCGGTGATGCCTACGAAAAGATAGAGCAATTGTCTTCAGAGCAGCGCAGCGAGATAAAGGCGGCACTAGATGCCTATTTAACCGAAGGCACGGCCCAGGCCATGGTGGATTCTGACCGCGGTATTACCAACCTGCACGTGCCAAGCGATATTATTATCGATGCGTCGATGCCGGCGGCCATACGAGAGTCCGGTCAGATGTGGGCGCCCAACGGTGAACTGCATGACATGATGGCAGTCATTCCGGATCGTTGTTATGCCGGAGTTTATGCTGAAACGATTAAAGATTGTCAGGCTAACGGGGCTTTTGACCCGACGACGATGGGCTCTGTTCCCAACGTCGGCTTAATGGCCCAAAAAGCCGAAGAATATGGCTCTCATGACACCACCTTTGAGGCCCCCGATAACGGTGAAATTCAGATCGTTGATGCTGCAGGCCAAGTCTTGCTCAGTCATCCGGTTGAAACCGGGGACATCTGGCGAATGTGTCGGGTGAAACACACGGCAATTGAGGATTGGGTGAAATTAGCGGTTGCCCGGGCGCGTGCAACGAACTGGCCGATCGTGTTTTGGTTAGATGAGAATCGAGCCCATGATGCGGTGTTGATCGCCAAGGTCCACCAAGAGCTCAAGCGGTATGATGTGTCGGCCATTGATTATCAAGTTTTAGCGCCTGCCGCCGCGACTCGGCACGCCTTGGCTCGAAGCCGCATGGGCGAAAACACCATTTCGGTGACGGGTAATGTGCTTCGAGACTATTTGACAGATTTATTTCCGATTCTAGAACTGGGTACGAGCGCCAAAATGTTATCAATCGTGCCATTGATGAATGAAGGCGGGTTGTTCGAAACGGGCGCCGGTGGCTCCGCGCCGAAGCATGTTCAGCAATTTGAAAAAGAGGGGCATCTGCGTTGGGACTCTTTGGGTGAGTTTCTTGCGCTTGGGGCCTCGCTTGAGCACCTTGCCTTGACGTTTGATAACAATCGGGCTCGGGTTTTGGCCGAGACGCTCAATGACGGCGTGGCGATGTTCCTTGAAAAGAACAAATCACCCTCGCGTAAGGTTCATGAAATAGACAACCGAGGGAGCCATTTTTACCTCGCGCTGTATTGGGCCGAGGCAGCAGCACGGCAGGATAAAGATGAGCACCTAAGAGAAACCTTCACGAAGGTTGCTACAGCACTTAGAGACAATGAAGGGGTTATTGTTGAAGAATTGCTGGCAGCTCAAGGTTTGCCTCAGGATGTAGGCGGATATTATCAGCCGGTTGCAGCACTGGCGGATAAAGCCATGCGGCCCAGTGGCACCTTAAATGCGATCCTTAATGGGATTGGTGCATAACGATTCGGTGGAGCCGGTCGGTTCTTGATCGACCATATGGCTGGTTCCGCTGTATCTGAGCAAGTCTACGGTCACGACTCGCTGACCGATAACCCTGCGCTGGGTCTAGGGAATCTCATCCAATACAGATTGGAAAAGGACCGTAATGGCCATTCTCCGGTCCGTCTTAAAAGGCATAAACCATGATGACCTTGATGTTGCTCAGTGTATTGATCGGAATGTGTTATGGGTTGTATCGACTCGGCCAACGGTCAGTATCGCTCTCGGTGCGTGTCTTCGTCGGATTGCTGGGTGGGGCAATCTTTGGGTTGCTGCTGAACGTCTATTCAGCGCTTTTGGGTGCGGCGCTCGAGTCGTTCTTAAGCTGGACGCGTTTGCTTGGTGGCGGCTACATCAGTCTGTTGAAAATGATCATCATGCCTCTGATTCTGGTGTCCATGGTCGCCGCGGTCATCAAACTGGAGGCTGTATCAGCCTTAGGTCGAATCGGTAGTCTAGTCTTGCTTATGCTGCTGGGCACAACGGCGATTGCCGCGTTGATCGGCGCTTATACCGCGGTGAGCTTTGGTTTGACTGCAGAAGGGCTGATTGAAGGCGAGCGGGAGCTTGCCCGGGCAGACGTTTTACTCAGTCGTCAGGTTGAAATTCGGGACTGGGCATTGCCTGAGCTGTTGCTGAGCTTTCTGCCGACCAATATTTTCTTAGATTTAACCGGTGCCAGACCGACGTCGATCATTGCGGTTGCTTTGTTCGGAATCCTGTTTGGGGTTGCGGGTCTGCAGCTACGCGCTCAAAATGCGGCGCTTGGCGAGCGATTACTGGCTGGCATTGCCGTGACTCAGGAATGGGTTATGGCGCTGGTGCGCTTGGTCATTCAATTGACGCCCTATGGGGTTCTAGCCTTGATGATCAAAGTGTCGGCTTCCGCCGATGGCGATGACATCTTGAACCTGATTAATTTCATTTTCGCGTCCTACACCGCTATTTTGTTAATGTTCATCGTTCATGGTTTCATACTTCTGGCGGTTGGTTTTAGCCCGAGATTATTTTATGCCAAAGTCTGGCCGGCTCTGAGCTTTGCTTTCTCATCTCGCTCGTCGGCCGCAACGATTCCGCTGAATGTTGAGGTTCAAACTAAAGCCCTAGGAAATGATTCATCGATCGCTAACTTGTCTGCGACGTTTGGCGCCAGCATTGGCCAAAATGGTTGTGCTGGCATTTACCCTGCAATGCTGGCGGTGATGATTGCACCCTCCGTTGGGATCGATCCCTTGAGTATGTCGTTTCTAGTGCCCTTGATTTTGATCACCACGGTGAGTTCCTTTGGGATTGCCGGTGTCGGCGGTGGCGCGACCTTTGCCGCGCTGGTGGTCTTACCTGCGATGGGGTTACCCATTACCTTGGTTGCGCTGTTGATTTCGATTGAACCGCTGATTGATATGGCTCGAACGGCATTGAATGTTAATGGGTCGATGGTTGCTGGCACGGTTACACAACGAATGCTTGGGACGCGGTCGGCGGTAAATGATATCGTCGAGACCGATTTGTAGCGCATTTAAGGGCTTGGATTGCGACTTTTGAGGCGTGTTCAACGTGCTGACCAGCACCATCCTAGGCTGGGTTGTATGGTTTTGCTGATGGGCCTCGGCCCCCTAAGCTTGAATACAACCAAGACCGCGTTGATGCGTCCTGCTCCGAGGAAGGGTTTGTATCGGATCATGCGGTCACGGACTCAGCGCAGATTTTATTGTCGTCTGATTGGATGAAGCTGATTCCGATAAGCAGTAACTCAATGAAACGATGTTCCGAATGAATTTGACTTGGAACGCGGTCAGTACCAATACTATCAGTGAGCGGCTGGACCCGGTGATAAGAAATTTTGTTAGGGCGATGCGGTATCGGGTTTAAGATCAGGTGATATCGCCTGACTGCGTTCATCTCCAAGGAAGACCAAGTCGATGTCGAATGAATGGAAATCACTCAAAATCTTGATCGTTGACGATGACTCGTTTCAGCGGAGCATTGTAACGAAGGTCCTCAACCTCCTGGGGGTGACTCAGGTCGCGTCCGCGGCAGACGGTCATGCGGCCGAGTTACGGCTTGCTGAGGGATGGGACCTGCTTATCCTTGACCTGAACATGCCGGGCATGGATGGCATTGAGTTTTTGAATGTACTTGCTGATCACGCTTTGAACCCCGCGCTGATTTTCTTCAGTGGAGAAGATCTTCGTTTGTTAGAGGTTGCTGAAGACCTTGCCAGAGACCTTGGGATTCGTGTCATCGGATCGATCTCCAAGCCAATCGATCGATCAAAAATCGAAGTTTTGCTGGATCGTGTCGAGTTGAAGACGGCGCCCCAAGCGAAATTTTTTACGCAATCTGAACTATCCGAAGCTGAAATTCGGGATGGTCTCGGCGCCGGCGCCATTCGGTTGGTTTACCAGCCTAAAGTGGATGCGGTGTCTCTCGATATGGTTGGCGTTGAGGCCTTACTCCGGTGGGAAACGCCAGAAGGTGAACTGCTCGGGCCAGGGGCTGTCGTGCCGGTTGCTGAGCGTACCGGGCTGATGTTTGAGCTGACGCAGGCCATTTTTACAAGCGCGATGGCGCAACTTAGCCAGTGGTGTAAAGAGGGCTATCGCTGGAAAGTGTCGTGTAACTTTTCCGTTAGTGATTTGACAGAATCGAGCATCGTACGCGTTTTAGAGGATGCCCTGAAAGCATCCGGGGCGCCAGCGGAGCTGGTGATACTCGAAGTGACAGAAAGTAAGTTGCCAGAAGATGTCTCGCGCGTCATGTCGTCGCTGACGCGGATGCGCCTAAAAGGTTGTGGTATCTCAATCGATGACTTTGGCACGGGCTTTTCGTCGATGGAGCAGCTCAGACGGTTCCCCTTTACAGAACTTAAAATTGATCGAGCTTTTGTGAATGGGGCGCATGAGAAGCCTTCCGCAAAAGCGATCTTCGAGTCGAGTGTTGATTTGGCGCGGCGGCTCGGCATTAGTTCTGTTGCAGAAGGCGTCGAGGATGAGACGGATCTAACGCTGTGTCGGTCCCTCGGGGTTGATCTCATTCAAGGCTTTTACATCGCGAGACCGATGTTTTCCGAGGCTGTGGTTGAATGGGCGGTCGCCAGGGGGCATTAGTAGAATTAGGCGTCGAGAACGCCGAGTTCTAACAATCGTTCGTGCAGATAGTCTCCAGCAGAATAGCGGCTAGAGAGCTGCACATCGGGACGCGGATGTAAGAATAGCGGCATCGACATTCTACTATTGGCGTCGAGTCCAGGACCTTCTGACGCCACTCGATGGGTTGTTGATGGAAAGTAGCCGTTTGAGGCCTCGGCCAGCATATCACCCGTATTGACCAGTACTTGATCATCACGGTCTTCGATTCGGAGCCACTCACCATTCTTCGCAAGAATCTCAAGACCAGGGCCGTTCGATGCTGGCAAAATAGTCAATAAATTGATGTCTTCATGTGCGCTAGCGCGAGGCAGATCGGTGCCAGCGCGGACGGCGGGATAATGCAGGATCCGCAGTAAGCTAGATTGACTGGCATCGATCATGCTCGACAAGGGTTCGAGAAAGCCGTCACAAACCTGAGTTGGGGAATGACTTTCAACCCAGGTCAGCAACGTTTTCGCGAAGTCCTCGGTTGCTTGATAGTAGGTCAGTAAGTCGGCGCGTAAATCACTCGGGCATCGCCCAGAGGGATAAAAATGAAAATATTCTTTGAAATCTTGTACTTCACTGCCTTTGGCAGATTCGGCGTCGGCTAAACCAAAGTAGCCATCTTGCGTGTCTCTGTTAAATTGAAATTGAAATTTAGCGTTGCTGTCAAAAAATGCCTGCCAATCAGTATAGATTTGATGCACCCGAGACATATCAAGGGGATGATCGGTCAGAGCGGCAAATCCATATTCATGAAGTGATCGAACAAAGGCTTGATCACTATCCGCTGAGAGCAAAGAGATCGTCGGTAAGGTGCGTTTTGACATATTGATTCGCGCCCTACTGAAATGAAAGGAAGAAACCTGCGAGTGCTGCACTCATCAAGTTCGCCAGGGTGGCGGTGAGCAAGGCTCTAAGACCCAGACGGGAAATGTCATCGCGTCGGGTAGGCGCCAGGGCCCCAAGGCCGCCGAGTAATATTGCAATAGACGAAAAATTAGCAAAGCCGCAGAGCGCAAAAACAACAATGGCCTGAGTTATGGGTGACAAAGCACCGGCAATGTCTAAGTACGCGATATAGGCGACAAACTCGTTGAGAACCAGCTTCTGCCCAATTAAGCCGCCGGCAATATTAGCCTCCGACCAAGGGACGCCAAGCAAGAATGCGATGGGCTTGAAGAGGTAGCCTAAAATTGACTCGATCGTGACCGCTTCAAAACCCATTAGCGCGGCAGCCCATCCCAACATCCCATTGAGGGCGGCAATCAGGGCAATGAAGGCGAGCAGCATTGCGCCAACCGCCATTGCCATTTGAAGTCCGGTCATGGCGCCGTTGGCGGCCGCATCGAAGATGTTCACATAGTGATGCATTTCGTCGTCCAGCTCATCGCTGGGATCTGCGGGTGTCTCCGTTTCGGGCACCATAATCTTGGCCATCATGAGACCGCCAGGTGCGGCCATAAAACTCGCCGCCAGAAGGTACTTCATCTCAATGCCGAGTGCTGCGTATCCCGCCATAACCGAGCCTGCAATTGAGGCAAGGCCGCCAACCATGACGGCAAACAACTCTGATTTCGTCATGGACGTGATGTAAGGGCGCACCACTAATGGCGCTTCGGTCTGGCCAATAAAAATGTTCGCCGCGGAGGCCATGGACTCAGTGTGGCTAGTCTTTAGTAACTTTCTCAGAGCCCCACCAATTAATTTGATCATGAATTGCATGACGTTGAGGTAGTACAAAACAGCAATCAGTGAGGAGAAGAATATGATCACGGGCAAAACGTTAATGGCGAAAACAAACCCTGCGCCTTCAGCCGCTAAGCTGCCAAAAAGAAAATCAATGCCCGCTTTTGAATAACCGAGTAACACCACAACTTTGTCTGCGAGTGTGGCCAATAAGTCTTTGCCGAAGGGGACGTAGAGAATGAGTCCGCCAAGGCCGGCCTGCAGCGCAAAGGCCCCGAGAACGGTTCTCAGTGAAATGGCTTGCCGATTGGTTGAAAGGAGATAGGCAATAAAAGGGAATAGTGCGATACCCAGCAGGCTGATCATAAGCGAGTTCTCGCAGTGGCAGAGGCTGAATCATATCAATCAAAGTCGGTGGTTGCTAAGGCTTTTGACCTGCTGGTCTTTTCAATGCACTCTGTTGGCTTCAGCATTCAAGGAGCACACCATGTTGACCAAGGGCGATGACTATCCGCTGCATCAAACCCCAGAGCCGATTGCCTACGTGGGTGGGAATCGCAATTTCTACGACCGCTATTTTTTCAATGGCTATAACGCCGACGGCTCGGTTTTCTTTGCCTTCGCGCTCGGGGTATATCCGTACGTCGATGTTATGGATGGAGCCTTCTCGATCGTTATCGGGGGCGAACAGCACAACGTGATTGCGTCGAAGACTATGTCACTCGAGCGGTTAAGCACCAAAATCGGGCCCTTGGAACTCGAGATTGAAAAGCCGCTCGAGCAACTGCGAATTCGGTGCGATGACGCTGAATCGGGTATCGCCTGTGATCTCGTGTTCACCGCCTTCATTCCACCTCATGAGGAGCCGAGGTTCGTTCGCCGTACAGGAGCGCAACTTGGAATGGATTTGACTCGGATGATGCAAAATGGAACTTGGTCAGGATGGTTAAAAGTTGCTGGCGTGGTCAAAGACGTTTCACCCACTTCATTTCAAGGCACTCGAGATCGTTCTTGGGGCATCCGGAATATCGGCGCACCGGACTCGCAACCTAATCCCGCTGCGACGGGTTTCCAGTTCTTTTGGATCTGGGCGCCACTCAATTTTAAAGATTTTAGTATTCATTATTTCGTCAACCAGGATGCTGCAGGCGATGCTTGGAATGAAAACGCAGTTTTGATTCCGAAAGCGCCGGGTGCGTCTGAAATTAAAATGAAACACTTTGATTATGAGCAGAACTATCAGCCAGGCACCCGGTTCGCTCAAAATGCGCGGATTCATATGACGTCGGCCGATGGAGAGACCTACCAGATTGAACTGCAGCCAAAATGGAATTTTTATATGAAGGGCTTGGGCTATGGCCATCCAACGCATCGTCATGGTGGGTATCACGGTGACCTATCGGTCATTCGTGAACGTTATGACCTGAATGCAGTGAGCGCTGATAATATTCATGTGCAAGCAATGTGTGATGTGGTCCTGACGACCTCGAAAGGACAAGAGCAGGGCCAAGGCGTTTTGGAGCAATTGGTGATTGGACCCCATGCCCCGTCTGGCTTTACCGAATTGATGGATTTTGCTTAGCGGCTTGAGGGTTACAGCGGTCGGCGGGCAGAGATAATAGCCCGTAAGGGCGCAGGATAACCCTCGATTGTTTTGTTTGGGTCACTTGGGTCGAGAAAATCTGCAAGAGATTGAAAGGCCATCCATGGCGTTTGGCGTTGCTCGATCAGGCTTGTTTGCGTGACATCCAAAACGTTGAGGCGTTCAAAGCCGGCCTGTTCGAGTTGCGACAATAAACGATCGAGGCTGGGTACCTCCCAGACATTGCGCATTTTGGCATAGCGTGGTTCCGGTTTCAGTGCAGGTTCAGCGCCGTTCGCGATTATCAGAGTTTCAAGTACCAATTCGCCGCCCTTTGCTAGGGCTTGCTTGCAGCGACTTAAATGCTCAATCGGGTCTCTGCGGTGATAGAGCACGCCCATGGAAAAGACCGTGTCAAAAAAAGGGTTATTGGGGAGATCTTCATCAATTAGTGGCAGCATAGCGGCGTTGTTGGGGCCTTGCAGCCGTTGCAGCGCTTGAAATTGGTAACAAAAGAGTCGGGTTGGGTCGATTCCGAGCGCCAGACGTGCGCCATCACCCAACATTCGGTACAGGTAATAACCATTGCCACAGCCGATATCCAAAACGGCTTTGCCAGCAAGCGGTTGGATTTTGTTTTGCAGCCGAGCCCACTTCCAATCTGAGCGCCATTCGGTATCAAGGTCGAGTCCAAATAGGTTGAAAGGACCTTTGCGCCATGGTTTTAGCGCTTGGAGTTGTCGCTCGAGTACCAAGCGGTCGACTTTATGGGTGCTGCTCAATCGAACGCTGGGTCGCGCCAGTTCAGCGCGGACATCCGCCGTTTGGGGTAAGGCATTAAGGACGTCGTCCCAATCATCGCTTCGGCCGTGAGGACGTAGCGCGAGTCGTTCTTGAAGCCGAGTTTTAAGAAAGTCATGCTCGCTGCTCAGTGTTTCATGCTGGGTGAGTTCAAAAAAACGATCAAAGGTTGGCAGATTCATCGCGCGCTCACCGATTATTCAGTCCTGATTGATTAGCTGGCGACGTTGAATGCGTTCGTGGTTTTTGGCCAATAAAGGCGATGAAATTGAGCGCGCGAGTGAGGGTTTGTGGCATCTCAAAGCCGCATTGTGCCAAGCGTTGATGATGCGAGAATTCGGTCTCGGGAATCAAAACTGCCTCGAGCGCCGATCTTTTTTGGGCGATCTCAAGCTCGCTGTAACCCTGTTGTCGTTTGAAATCCAGATGAAGATCATTGATGGCTTGTTGCTGGTCCGGTTCGGGATTAGTGACCTTTTCAGCAATGAACACAATGCCCCCGGGTAACAAAGATTGGTAGATTCGGGTCATCAATTGATCCCGTATGGCCAGCGGCAGAAACTGCAGCGTGTAATTGAGCACAATGATCGACGCCCCGGTGAGGTCGGTATCTCCTATATCCTGGCAAGTGAGCGTGACGCGCCGTTTTGCGATAAGGTCCTGCAACGTGTCCTGGCATCGATCAATCATTGGTTGAGAGTTGTCGACGCCAATGACCTTGCAATTGCTTGGCGCCGAATCGGCGAGAACTTTTGTTGAAGTGCCGGACGAGCAGCCCAAATCAAATAATAAGCTGCCGGCTTGCGCATAGCGATTGGTGATCAGGGCTAGCACCTCATGACAGAGGGCATAGCCGGGGACCGAGCGAGAAATCATGTCGTCAAAAACTTGCGCGACCTGATGATTGAACGCAAACGGCGAAACGTTTTCTTTTGCCTCAGCATAAACGCGATCAATATCGTGCTTATTTGATTCTGGATTGTCGGGTGAGGAGGGCGTCATCTATCCGGTCTCTTGAACGTGAGAAGATTGGCTTGCGCTAGTTTAAGGGAGATTCGGGTCTGATTAAATCGATAAAACACATGGTTGCCAGCGTTCTAATTCGGCGCATCAAACTAGGGTCATGTCTTGAATTAATTGGCAGCAAGTCTAAGATAAAATAGCCTGCAACGTTTAGCCCATTGGTGGATCTTGGCGTAATCAGTTGTTGTGGCTGACTGCCCTCAGGGTTGCCGACCTGTCACAAAGGAGCGTGGAATGAACGAGTGGATCTTGAGGATTAATACCGCAGGGTTGCCGCTGTCATGGCTAAGCTGGCAAGAAGCGGTCTCGTTGCATGCGAGAGAGCTGGTCAGCTGGACGTTCGGTGAGACATTAAAGGTAGTTCGAGGCGGTTATTCTAAAACGGGACAACGTACTGTGCTGGCGCTAACGAGTGTGTTGGCATGTAAGGGCCGAGTTGTCTCAATGGATAGCAAGGCCGCCCTGTCTAACGCTACGCTGTTTAAACGCGATCATCATCGCTGCCTGTATTGTGGGCTTGCTTTTGCTGCGACAGAGCTGAGTCGGGATCATGTGCATCCCGTTTCCCGGGGAGGGCAAGATGAGTGGATGAACGTGGTGACGGCTTGTAAGCGCTGCAATGCCCGTAAGGGTAATCGCTTGTTGTCAGAATCCTCACTGTCGCTGTTGGCCTTACCCTATCGGCCAAATCATGCTGAATATCTTGCATTGACCCACAGCGGCAGAATCTTGGGTGATCAAATGACGTTCTTGCAGAATCAGTTTTCGATCAATAGTCGTGGTGTGAGGGGGCCGATGCAACTCGCTGCTGAAAAGGGCTATGCGGCCCAATAAACGGCTTTATTATGTGGATAAATTAAACATTGAAAGCCTAAAAGGGAGCCAAGCATGGTTGTGACTTATGAAATGGACCAGCAGACGGCGATCATTCGGATCAATCGCCCGGAACAGTTGAATGCGCTGGATGAAAACGTGGTTCAAGGTTTAAGAGCCGCCTGGATTCGATACCGTGAGGATGACCAAGCGCGATGCGCTATTTTGTGTGCGGCTGGCGAGCGAGCTTTCTCGGTCGGTGCTGATATTAAGCAGGCGCCGAAGGAAATGTGGCAGGCAGTACCTTCGGTTGGGGTTCAATTAGACAAGCCGATCATTGCGGCGGTTCAAGGTTTTTGTGTCGGCGGTGCTTACATCTTAGTTCAGATGTGTGATCTGGTTGTTGCGGCGAGTGATACCCGATTTCGATATCCCGAAGCACAGGTTGGATTTACAGGCGGGTTAATTGCCAGCTGCGCAACAAGGGTGCCACATAAAATTGCGATGGAATTTATGCTGCTGGGGCAAGACATTGGTGCGCAACGTGCCTTTGATGTTGGCATGGTCAACAGAGTCGTGCCAGTTGGGCAGCAACTCACCGCTGCTTTGGAATATGCAAGAATTCTCGAGCGGAGTGCGCCGCTTGTGGTGCAGACGATCAAAAACTTTGTCGATCAGACCCTTCCTAAAGGTCCAGCGGAACTGGCAGCCCTCGCGCGCGATCAGTTGCTTAAAGTCCGAGACTCTGAAGACGGCGCAGAGGGCCGAGCGGCCTTTAAGGCTAAGCGCCCGCCGGTATTTCAAGGCCGGTAACCGCTCCTCTGGTTTGGGTTCGTCTCGTTTTTATTGGCCTGCAGCCCTGAGCGAAAAACAGCCCTGAGCGAAAAACAGCCCTGAGCGGATAAACAGCCCTGAGCAGATCACAACCCTGAGCAGATCACAGTCCTCAGGCATCACTTAGTCTACGGTAAGCCTCGGCTCGTAGGGCGGTGCTGATAAATCAGATACGCTGCCCCGACTTTGATGCTTCCCTTCAATCACTGGCGTAAATCGCGCCAGCGGCAAGCAGTTCCGTGACGTCCTCATGGGTCATGCCCGCCGACAGTAAGATTTCACGGGTGTGCTCGCCGTGCTTCGGGGCCGGTAGCCGGGTTTCCAAGGGTGTTTTGGAAAATCTTGCTGCGGGCCGGGCTTGTCGAATATCGCCGGCTACAGGGTGCTGACTGGTAAATAACAGGTCGTTCGCAAGGACCTGAGGATGATCAACCATTTGACTTCGTGTGAGGACGGGTGCGCAGGGCACACCTGCCGCTTCCAGCAGTTCCAGCCAGTCTTCCGCGCTGCGACTCAGCAGCGCGGCTTGCGTCATTTCTAGTCGCTCATTCGCGTTTTGGTCTCGTAAAGCTGGGGTTTTAAACCGCTCGTCATCCTGCCACTCGGGGTGGCCTACGGCGTTGCACAATGCCAGCCATTGTTTGTTGGCCATTGCGGAGACAGAGATGTAGGAGGTTTTGGTTTCGTAAATGAGATCGATAAACGTCGCCGCCCGTTGCTGGCTAACCGTTTGCCCGACGAAGGTTTGACTTCCCATATCAGATGACCAGAGAAAGTTTACTACCGCGTCGAGCATGGAGACGCGAACATGCTGACCTTCGCCAGTTTTGAGTTTGTGGAAGAGAGCGCTCGTTACGGCTTGGGCCGTGACAATACCTGTGAGTTTGTCTGGCAAGATAGTCCGAACCAGTCGGGGCCTGAGTTCATCCGAACCCGCTTGAATGGTCGCCAGTCCGCTGACCGCTTGGATAATGGGGTCGTAAACCGGTTTATGTGCAAGCGGCCCCGTTTCGCCAAACCCGGAAATCGAGACATAAATGACCTCTGGGTTGCGTTTGCGAATGTCCGCCTCGCCGACGCCGAGTCGCTCTACCACGCCTGGTCTGAAGTTTTGAATGACAACGTCTGCATCTTGGCAGACAGTCAGTAAGGCGGCCTTCCCCTTGGGGTCTTTTAGATCAAGGGCAAGGGCTTTTTTATTGCGGTTATTGTTCAAAAAAACGGAAGTAAAGTGGTGCGAGCCAAATCCCGCGCCTCGCGCGTGGTCCGGCGCCGAAATCGACTCGACTTTAATGATGTCAGCGCCTTGATCTGCTAATAGCATTGTGGCCGAAGGGCCCGAGATGACGGTGGTTAAATCTACGATTTTGATGCCGCTGAGTGGCCCGGACATGTTCGACTCCTATTTTAACGTAGACCATAATGTAGCAGGTATGGGATCTTAGAAGCGTCTGTTTTTGCCGTAGACAAGTTGATTTTGCTGGGTTGCATCTTGGAATTAAATAGTCGTTGTTTTGAAACGCTCCCGCGCCCTGATGGACAGCCTTGCCGGCAATTAAAGCTTCGGTAAATAATACGGACCTGTTTGCGAGAGAAAAATTATGAAGAGCGAATTGAGCGTCCTACTGCGGTTGTCTGCACCGATGATTGCGACCCAGTTTTTTATTATGGGAATGGGGTTTGTTGATACGGCAATGTCGGGACAATATAGCTCGTTGGATCTTGCGGGCGTTGCGATTGGTGGCGTGATTCTCTGGCCGCTGTTTATGTTGTTTGCTGGGGTTTTAACGGCGCTTACACCGATGGTGTCGCAACATGTGGGCGGTGAACGGCGGCTTTCGGTTGGACCGCTGATTCAGCAGGGCATCTGGGTCGCGATGCTTTTTGGGGTGATCTTGTTTTTATTGGTTCGAATATCTGAGCCATTATTGATTCTCTTTGATGTCGCGCCAGAGGCAGTGACGATCGCGATGGCGTATCTGAAAGCCGCATCCTGGGGTTGTCCAGCGGTGATGCTGTACGTAACGCTTCGCTATGCGTGCGAGGGCTTGGGTCAGACCTTGCTGCCCATGTTGATCGCGGGCACGACGTTGCCAATCAATGCTGGCCTGAACTATGTGCTGATTTATGGCTTGTTTGGGGCGCCAGAGTTGGGCGGAGAGGGCTGTGGGTGGGCCACCGCGATTACGATGTGGTTTGAGCTCGGCGTTATGTTGCTCGTCATTCGACGGCCCTGGCTGCGAAATACCGGGTTATTTGAACGCGTTTTGAAACCAAAATTTGCAACTATTAAAAGCATTTTGCAGGTTGGGCTGCCCATTGGGATGACTATGTTTCTTGAAATGACGGTTTTCTCACTGGTAAGTTTGCTGGTGGGTTCGATCGGGATCGCAGCCATTGGCGCCAATACCATTGGCGGTAACCTTAATTGGTTTGTTTTCGTGATTCCGATGGCGCTTGGATCCGCGGCGAGTATTCGGGTGGGATATCATGTTGGCGCAAAGGACTATGATCGTGCGGCAAAGGTTGCGCGGTTAAGTGTTTTGATTTCTGCAACCTATGCTTTCCTGGCCAGCCTGATTTTGGTGTTGGGGCGCGAGGTCCTGCCGAGAATCTATACGTCTGATCCGGCTGTTTTGGTGCTAACGGCCGAGGTTTTACTGATTGTTGCGGCCTATCAATTTTTCGATTGTACCCAGGCAACAATCATTGGGGCGCTGCGGGGTTATAAAGACACACAGTATCCGATGATTATTTCGATCATTGGATATTGGCTCATCGCGCTGCCCGTCGGCACCATTTTAGGGTGGGGCCTCATGGGTTGGAATCTTGGTGTGCTGGGTTTTTGGATTGGCCTCGGTTGCGGTGTTGGATTCGTCGCGTTGTTTGCCATTGTTCGGCTGTATCGCACCAGTCGCAACTTCGACAGAATAGCGGAATTTTCTAGGATATGATCAGGGTGTTAAGTTTGTTGATGGAGTGAGTTTTGGACCGATTCCCTAAGGCTACCGCCCTGCCAGCATTCATCGATGCGCTGTCTAAAGACGGCGCATTGATTGTTGAGAGGATGCTTGACCCAGTTCGACTCGAGGCATTGCGTTCCGCAATTCAAGTTGAGGCGGCACAACGCGCGGCTGGGCCCGAGGGCGGGCCGCGTTATTGGCAAACGTTTCATGGCGCGAATACCAAACGCTTTACGGGTATTGGGCTACTGTCTGAGGTCTTTTTTGATTTACTGGAAGATAAGGTTTTAGCGACTATTGCCGATGAGTTGCTCAAAGGTAGTGGTGCTCAGTACTGGATGAACACCTGCCAGGCGATGATTATTGGTCCAGGGGAACCGGCGCAAACGCTGCACCGTGATGGTGATAACTGGTCAAACGTAATGCAGCGCAGCTGGCCTGATTGCCCAGAATTAACGGTCAGTATGATTCTGGCATTAGAAGATGTGGACGGGTCAGTCGGCGCGACTCGCGTGATTCCTGGCAGTCACCAGTGGCCTGATTATGAACGCGTTGGACAGGCGGATGAAACGATGCCTGCCGAACTGTCGGCGGGGGATGCTTTAATCTATAGCGGTAAAGTGATCCATGGCGGCGGTGAGAATTGCACGCAAGATCGCTGGCGTTGGGCGCTGCATTTGAGTTTTGTTGTGGGCTGGTTGACGCCAGAGGAGGCCAGCAATCAAATCTATTCTGCTGGGTCGCTTCAAGGTCGATCAGATCGCGTAAAACGGCTGCTTGGGTTTAGCGCGTTTAATCCTTATCCGGGGCGTGGCGGTCGATTATGGCTAAAAAACTTTGAGCCTTGGTAAAGGCGGGTTAGCGCCCAGGTTCTGGTTCTGGAGTGGGCGATAGCGACCGGATCAAGGCTGGATTGCCGCTGAGCCTAAAGAGACGGTAACATAATAAGATGGACGCGCAGCCGACCCCCGCTGCCAAGCCAATCCAAAACCCGTATACCTCAAGTGGTGGCGCAAGCCAACCAAAGCCGAGGGTACAGCCGAGCGGCAAACCAATCACCCAATAGCTCACGAGCGCGATTTTCATCGGGACTTGCGTATCTTTGTAGCCTCTTAATGTGCCGATTGCGGTCGATTGTGTTGCGTCAAAGATGAGAAAAAACACGACAAACATCAGCAGTTGCCTGGCCAGCTGTACGACGTTGCGTTCCTCGGTGTACAGCTGGATCATCGGATCTCGAAATAGATATATGAGCAGCGCGCCAAAGATCGCAAGCAATAAACTGCTGAAGATGGCAATCGCCGCCGTTGATCGTGCCTCCACGGCCTGACCTTCGCCAATCCGATACCCAATACGTATCGTGGCTGCCATACCCAAGGCCATCGGCGGCATAAACAGAACCGCATTAATATTCATAGAAATGTTATGGGCGGCAACGACCTCTGGCCCGTAACGCCCAAGCAACAGTGTGGTGAACGCAAACAAGCCCATTTCGGCAAAAATCGTGGCGCCAATGGGCAGGCCCACAATCAATAGGTTTTTAATCCTCAGCCAGTCTGGCCGGGTGATGCGCCGGAGCCATTGAGTTTTATTAAATCGGCGTCGGGTCACCACCAGGATGACCAGCAGCAGTTGGAGCCACATGATGATGGCTTGCGCAACACCGCAGCCAACGCCACCCATCTCAGGCAAACCAAAGGCGCCGTAGATTAACGCGTAATTGAGCGGAATTTTTAATAGCAATGCTGAGACTGCAATCAGCAGGGCGGGACGGGTATAGCCCATGCCGTCAGCCAGAAACCGTAACGCGAAAAAGCACATCAGCGCTGGAATGCCCATCGAACACATTTTGAGATAGGCAATGGAAATCTTGGCTGAGGATTGCTCGACGTCCAGCAGTTCGTAGATTGGCCCGATCAGATTCAGAATCAAAGCGGCAGCAAGACCCCCGAATAATGCCATCCATAGGCCCTGGCGAATGATTTCGCCAATTTCGAGGTAGCGTTTGGCGCCGTTCAGTTGCGAAACCGTTGGTGTTACGGCTTGGATGCAACCCATAAACAACAACATGACGGGCCAAAGAACACTGCTGCCGAGCGCAACGCCTGCCAGATCGATCGCGCTGTACTGGCCAGCCATAATGGTGTCTGTGACGCCCATGCCCATTTGCGCTAGCTGCGCGCCCATGAGCGGCAAGGCCAATCTGAAAAGCTTTCTAGACTCTTGAACGACGGTTTGATAAGTATTCACGGCAAGGGCCGTCTGTTGGTTTTACGAATGGAGGTTCGTGTTGTAGGACAAGCCATTTTTGATAAGCTCAGTAAGGTGCGGCAATCCCTTTGGTTGATGGGCAATTGCCTTGCGTCATCAAGGATTCTGCGGGTCATGTTCTTGGCGCACCGGTTATTCGAGTTTGTCAGCGCAGCGAACATTAGAGCTATCCTCTTTTTGAGCAGAATGGCCTTAAACGGTGAAAGGTCGATTCACTGCTGCAGCGCCTAAAAGGCTTTTGGGCTTCTGATTAGCTCAGGCGCCGCGGCCGTTAAGAAACGGATCATGCTATATCGCGCTCGTGTTTGCGACCCTTTGGGGCTGGCAATCGGTGCGGTTGGCAGCGCGCGATGTATTCGCGCCTAAGCGCGCGTCGGTTTCCAGTTATTTTAAGCATTAGGATTGAAACAATGCTTCGGCGATCTCCAGCAGTCTATTTAACGATGATATAGCGTTTTTCTCGTCGGGTTCTTTTGGGAATCTGGCCCAGCACTCTAGCTCAAGCTGCGCATTTAATGCCAAGCCATTGGCGCCAAACGCAGACCGGGCCGGTTTTGGTCCGCTAAAGTAGCTTAGGTAAACCTGATTGAATGCGCGCCATTGGCTGATGTTATCCATCATAACGGCGCACTTTACAATATGGGATAAGTCTAAGTTCTGGGTGATGAGGATCGCTTGTATATTCGAGAAAATTCTATGGGTCTCAGCAACGAGCCCGCCTTTGACGAGGTGATCTGACGTATCTGTTCCGACTTGACCGGATAAAACATAAGATCGCCGGTGATCACTGCATCGGAAAAAGGTTGTGTCTTGGATCGCGCGGGTCCAACTGAATGAACTCAGGGTCTGCTTGGACGATCGATGCCATTAGGGTTAAAACAAGCAAAAACACAGGCATGACGGTTTGCTCGTTCGGCTGTTGATTGCAAAGATTATCGTCAGGTCGCCGATAGTAAGCGCGGCGGAAAAATCATAAGGCCGCTAACCGAGGCCAACCACAAAGGCGATGTAAAGTGACCTGCCAATGCTTGGTGGCCTAAGCATTTCCGTACTTGTTAATTGTAAGCTTTGCTCGTTATGCTCGAGGAGTTAGTAAAAGGGAAGTGATTGTGAGTCTGATAACAAAGGTCGTCAGGTGGCTGTGGATTATGCTGTGCTTGCTCTCGTCCACTCATACAATGGGTAGCGTTGAGTCGGTTAATCCTGGGGGAGCCCAAGCAGAACAACTAAGTGGCGACGCCCGTCCAGTGCGGCCGAAAAGCTTTCAAAGTGTGACGCGCCTAGAGGCCTCGATTCGGCTCGATATGCGCTATGCGAGCGATCAGAATTTCGTCGGTCGACCAATCGCGGGCTATTTGGCACCGGTCTGTTATTTGACGGCGCCGGCCGCTAAGGCCTTAGTTGAGGTTCACCAAGGGTTACTTGTGCAAGGGTATGGGCTTGTTGTATTTGATTGTTATCGGCCAGAGCGTGCAACCAAAGATTTCGTGCAGTGGGCGCTGACCCGAGAAGCTTCTCAGAAAACCCGCTATTTTCCCCGTACGGACAAGTCTGAGCTCTTTGCCAAAGGGTATATCGCGCGACATTCCGGACACAGTCGGGGAGCGACGGTTGATCTTGGTCTTTATCAATTGCAAGGCGATCAAGCGGCGACCATTTCTGGCAAATCCTCTGACGGAGTCTGCCGACGTCGGTTCGCGGAAGATCGCGCAGCCGGATTGCTCGACTTCGGATCCGACTATGATTGTTTCGATCAGCTGAGCCATACCGCGCACCCTGGTCTCAGCAAGGTGGCGACGCAAAATCGACAGACGCTGGTCAATGCCATGGCAGCCCAGGGCTTTGTGAACTATGACCAAGAATGGTGGCACTTTACCTTTCAGCCAGAGCCGTACCCGACCGTTTATTTCGATTTCCCGATAACCGAAGATTGACGCTAAAAAGGCCCAACCCCGCCGAAACCTTTCTGTGCTGTGTGGCCTTTGCCTGGCGCTCGGTGTCTGAGGGTGAGCCCAGGCAGCGGTTAATAAAGCCCTTCAAGGTTAGTCATTACCGCTGATTAAAAAGGTTGGATGATGGTCCGGCTGAGGCGTGGGTTAGGGTGCTTGGTCAGAGGATTGTTTTAGGCGTATTTTGCGCCCTGATTGAACCTAAAACGCTTAGGTCAAAGTCGTACATCCGGTTCACCTTCGGTTAGAATGGGCGTCGGCAAATTAGAAGGTGGAAAGCGGGATGGCTGATTACGATGAGGTATTGATCGGGTTGAGAAAGATCACGCGTGCCATCGACTTACATTCTAAGAAGCTTTTGAAAGCGTCAGGGTTAACCACCTCTCAACTGCTGGTGATGCAAGCAATTGTGAATTTGGATATGCCGTCGCCGAGTGCGATCGCACGAGAAGTCATGCTGTCCCAGGCAACGATTTCCTCACTGCTCGACCGTTTGGAGCGTAATCAGTTGATCCGCCGTGTTAAAGGAAATCGGGATCGCCGACAGACCCTTATCGAGCTGACAACACTCGGGTCCGATAAGCTCGCAAGCTCGCCATCACCTCTGCAAGATGATTTTATTGATAATTACCGCGCTTTGCCGGAATGGCAGCGTCATATGTTGATAGCGTCGGTGCAGATGGTTGCCGGTATGATGAATGCAGAGACCTTAGATGCTGCGCCGATTTTAACCAGCGGTGAAGTCAATATCGGATCAGTGTAATGGGCGCTGCTTTACAATTGTAAAAGGCAAATAAGCCATCACTAGGACACCATCAAAGCTTCCCAATAAGCACTCGTCTGCGGCAAGCGGCATCCAATCTTGAATCATAGAGGCGGGCTGCCGAGGGTTGCGGCGTTGCTCGTTCGGGATCGATTCAACGCTGAGCTTTACGCGCCGCTGCAGATTCAGAGAGAATCCGCCCCAATAATAGTACTGTAACTGCCCAGAGCGCATCATAACGCCGATGGTGCCGGTGTCGCCTTGTCCGAGTGTAACCAGGCGTTGGTTGATTCTGATCTTTATACTGTACATTTATACAGTATAAACGATTTAGGGAGTGCTGGCATGGATGCACCAGATTGCCTATACTGCGCGTCTTGATTTTGCATTCGCAAACAAGAGTCCGCTCGTAGCTCAGCTGGATAGAGCACCAGGCTTCGAACCTGGGTGTCGGGAGTTCGAATCTCTCCGGGCGGGCCATCTTTTTTAAGGTGAATCCTGAAAACCTCGACCTGAAAGCTTTGCGGCCCAAAAAAGCAGGTCATGCTGCAGGCATTCTTAAGAGTCGTATTCTGGTGTCACCCTGAGCGGTTTTCTTCCACGCCTTATGTAAAAAAATCCCAACCGATCGGCTCGGTGCGGTCAGTGCTTACGTCGCGCCTTCAGCGGTCCGGTATGTGATGGCACCGAAAGCTGTAGGCTGCAGCGCCGGACAAACTGGTGCATCAATTCTGCAGGTTAAAACAACATCGCCAAGTAAACGGCTGCAATGCACTAAATCTTGGATCAAGGCACCCTGCTCCGGTCTCAGCTGATGGGTTGAGACCGATCTTTACCCGGCCGGTGATAGATCACTTCAGCTGAAAATCAATTTCTAGGGATGTGAGGGCTCGCAACAGACAATGTGGCTGATAGTCGAAGTCGTTCGCGCCTGGCGTAAACTGAGCGCTCTCGACCCGGTCTAAAAAGGTCTTAAAGCCCCACCAGAGCTCTCTTCTTGCGAGCGGCGCCCCAAGGCAATGATGAATGCCCGAGCCAAAAGCGAGGTGCGCCCCAGGCTTATCGCGGTCTAGGCGCAAGTCTGCAGGGCAACTAAATTGCGCCTCGCAACGATTGGCCGCACCGTAACGCACGCCAACCAAAGCGCCTTCAGGGATGGTTACCCCATTCAGCTCTGTCGAAGCGGTTGCGCGACGCAGTAACATTTGCACGGGTGACTCCAATCGCAGCACCTCCTCGATAAACGCGCGAAGATGGGTCTCGGTATCTTGTTTAAGTTGTTTCCAAACCGCTGGGTTCTCGATCAATAACTTGATGCCGGCAGATAGGGCGTTGGTTGTGGTTTCACTGCCGCCGACAAAGGTATCAGCCATCATCTCCGCGTGCAGTTCTTCATCGGTCAAGGTTCGGCCCCATTCTGGTATTTCCTTGTTCACAAGGTCCGATAAAAGGGTGTCGTCGGGTGTGACTCGTAGGCGTTCGAAGATCGGTTGAAAATAGTGTTGCGCTTCGATTTCCATCAGAACGCATTCAATTTCTTCCTCCTCGGTCAGCATCATGCTAATGCGTTTGAAGAAGGCATCCGTCCAGCCTTTTATTCGCCAAAGATCGGCTTCATCCGCACCCATTTGTCTCACGATAATGGTCAGGGGCAGGGGAATAGACATCGCTTGAACCCAGTCACAGTGACCAGCCTTAGCAATTTTTTCAAAAAGGGATTCTGCAGTCTGTTGTACGAAGCTATCCATCGCGTGAATCTTTGCTGGTCTAAACGCCTCGTTAAAGAGCGCCCGCATTTGTTTGTGATTGGGGTCATCCCGGCCGATCAAAGTGGCGGTGGGAAGCCAACCCTTGGTTTTAAATAATTCATTAACCCGTGCCTGACGCTCGGTTTGCCTGTCTTGAGCGCTCCGGGTCTTGCCGCTAAAAAGCGTAGGATTTTGTAGCACATGTCGCACATCTTCAAATCGAGACACATGAAAAATGCGAGTACTGGGATCCTGGTAGACCGGCGCGTCTTGTCGCAAATGCTGATAGGCCTCAAAGGGTTGGTCTTGGATCTCTTTTGAGAAGAAGTTAATGGTGCTGGTCACGAGGTCTCTTTTAGGTGAAAGGTTCATCGTCAAAATAGCGTTTCCTACGCACGGTCGCAACCATTTGCCTGCTAATCTGGAAGGCGTGAAAGATCGGTAGCTGAGTCAGTGCCTTAGGTGACGAGACGTTCGTTTCGGACCATCGTATTTAGCGGCTTTCGTCTGCTTGCAGCAGGATCGTGAGTTCGCCGACACTGAGTTCTGTCGCATAGGTTTTTATGGGTTGTTGCGTTGGGCCGCTCAGACACTGACCTGTGGTGACATCAAATCGCGCCCCATGCAGGGGGCAGATAATATGTTTGCCCCGAAGTTTTCCTTTCGATAACAAGACCCGGCCGTGGCTGCAGAGGTTGTCGGTTACGAAGTATTGACCGGCAACCCGACTGACTAAAAGATGAAGACCTTCATGCTCTATGGCGCGCAGTTCACCGTCCTGAAGGTCCTCGCTGAAAACAATGCGTTGATGGCTCATGCGTATCGGAATGGCGCGTCGCCTTCCCAGTCCTTCGCGGCTGCTGCGATTTCGTTGAATCGCTGTTCGATTAACGGTGTTTTTGTGACGATCTCGAGCATGCAGCCGAGCAAGGGCCTGGTGTCCACGTAGGCAAATTCGGTGCTGCGGGTTCGTCCCGATGTGATCGTCTCATAGCCTTGGTCATTGAAATTGGATAGATCTTGATCAAAGTTTTCTGTCCAAATCCCGATATGGTGAAAGCCTTGGCCACTTCCAGCGGGGACGCTCATGCGATAAGCGCTTTGCTCGGTAATGGGTTGAATGAGTTCTATTTGTAGAGGACCCGCTTGAGCGATGCCAATTCGCATTGCGAGTTCGCTCGGCGCGCCGCGATAGGTGATTGAAACAAATGCACCAGGGGCATAATCAGTAATAAAAAAAGGCCCTACCCCAAGCTGTTGAACCCAGGCGGCACAGGCTGCTTCGAGATCATCGACAACCCAAGCATTCTGGAATGCGGCACTTTGCAGACGGAGATTTTTCAAATTTTTCAGGCCGTATCTAAGGTGATCTTGAGTTTATCAGCAAATGCTTATCACTTGCCGAAGTTGGTGCCTGGCCTTTTAATGACCAAGTGTCTTGGGCCGTAACCAAATTCGAACTATCCTTTACAGGGATGTGGCGCTAGTCGACACTTGGAGCTCGTAACAAATACCCAGTGTTTGGTTGCGATCTTTGAGGATACCCAAGGGCAATTGTGCGCCCCTCCCTCTTGCACCGCCCTTGGGCGTCCTCGCTTCTTTTATCCGAAAAACTGATTTTATCTGAAAAACTGATTCTATTTGAAACCCCGATTCTATTCGAAACACTGACACGCAAAATCCTGAGCACTCGTTGAGAAAAGAGTTCGTAGAGGAAGATGTTTAAGTAGACTGGCCTGATCGATTAGCCGAAGACAGGGTGCCGCCAATGCGCGACAACCTGTCCCCCATCCCATGGGTGAATCAAAGGTTGTGTT